>JGI24655J20075_1000107_pt1 | contig 36894 bp, 29 predicted proteins | sample MalvirmetaMSP112_FD_20075 | JGI IMG/M metagenome (IMG submission 20075) | reverse complement strand
CTCGCAGGAGTGTTGGCTGGTCACCGATAAATGAGACAATGGTGGATTCGATGCCCTGCGTGCACGGCCCACCGTCGAGGATCAGGTCGACCTTGCCCTCGAGATCGGCTTTGACGTGTTCGGCCAGCGTCGGGCTGATATGTCCGGACCGGTTGGCCGACGGGGCGACAACCGGACGACCGAAACCCGCGATCAGGCTACGCGCGCCGGGGTGGGCAGGCATGCGTAGTGCAATCGTGTCGAGGCCGGACCGGGCCAGGTCGCAAACCGTCCCGGTCGACGCCACAGGCAAGACCAAGGTAAGCGGACCAGGCCAGAACGCATGTGCGAGTTTGAACGCTGCGTCACAAAATACGGCTTCGGCTTGCGCCATTTCCAGTGAAGCAACATGCGCGATCAGGGGGTTGAAGCTGGGACGCCCCTTGGCTGCGTATAGTCGTGCCACCGCGTCAGGGTTTGATGCATCGCAGGCGAGCCCGTAGACGGTCTCGGTCGGCATGGCGACGAGCCCGCCCTTGCGCAGGAAGCTGGCAGCCAGTTGGAGTGTGCTGGATTCGATAGGAGCGATGGCAGTCATGCGCGCGGGCTTAGCATTCGCGTCGCGGCCCCGGAAGCCATCAGCGCATTATTTGCGCGTGGCGGTTCCCGTTACGGAGATTGTGATTTCATCGCCAACCCAGCTTCCGGAGGGATCAGAGTCCTGGCCGAGATTGAAGGCTTTGCGACTCATGACCGCTTTTCCAGCCAGCATCGCGGTGTCGCCATCGATTTCAAGCGTGAAGTCGAGCGGCACCGTGACCAGCTCGGACTTCAGCGATATTGCAGCATCTGCGCTATAGCCGGTGTCTGTTTCGCTGAAGTTTCTCAGGCTGATCTGGGCGTCAGGATAGGTGGTCGTGTCGAACCATTCCGGGCCCTTCAGGCTGTCATTGTAGAGCTTCTTGCCAGCATCGGCAGTAGCTGTCCGGACCGTTACGAGCACACGAGACTCATCGAGCGCTTCAGGATGGAATTCCACATCTGCTGACCAATCGTCAAAGGTGCCGGTGAATTCGGCTCCATCATACATACCCGTGAACCGAATTTCAGAAGTGTCGTAATCGACATCCCAATTCGCTTCGATGGTTTCGTCTGCGGGGGCGACGGCCTCGTCAGTTTGCGGTGTGGCGCTGCTGGATTGACCTGAGCCCGCAATCGGTATGATCGCGATGAGGGCAAAGGCAATGATCGCCGTTCCGAAGGCGCGGACATATCCTCGTGCGGTGGGGGGTGTCGCAGGCTTTCCGAACAAGCCAGGCAACATCTTCTTCAATACTCCGTCTTCAGCAGCGAATTCATGCTTCACCGCGCCGGCCACATGCAGGCCTAGCAGGATGATCAGAACCCAAGCGCCTTTGGAATGGATGTTCTCGATGATGACGTGCGCAATATCTCCGCGCAGGAAATCCGGCGCAGGCAAGTGGGGCCAGCTGACCGTCTCAAACAGGACGGTCGGCACCTTGAATTTGGAAGTGGAGACAAGCAGCCATCCTGCCAGGGGCAGAATGATCATCAGTCCATAGAATGCCATGTGGACAAGATGAGACGCCAGCTTTTCATAGGCTGGCATCTCTTCCGGAAGTGGCGGTGGCGGGTTCATGACTCGCCAGATCACCCGGACCAAGGTGAGGAACAGAAGCAGGATGCCGATCGATTTGTGAAGCTGAAAGCGTACTTCGTTGTCGTCCATGTTCCAGCCGAGCCAGATCATGAACAAAAGAAGGGCTGCCATCACCCAGTGAAGGGTGATGGCGACGATCGTGTAACGAGACGTTTCAGTCTTCATGTCGAGGATGTTCCTGTCTTATTCGGCAGCTTTGGCGAACTCCGCCTCTATGGTCAGGTGGATCGTGTCACCCAGGTTTGGCACCATTTTCGACAGGCCGAATTCGGAACGATTGAGTGAGCCGCTGGCGGAGAAGCCGATTTTTGGCTGTTCCGGGGCCCAAGGGAAGGTCGCGGTGCCGTTGTAAGTAACATCCAGCGTCACTGGCTTGGTCACGCCAAGGAAGGTCAGATCGCCTGTGACAGTGCCGGTGGTCGGGCCGGTTGTTGTGATTTCTGTCGAGGTGAAGGTGATCTCGGGATATTCGCCTGCGTTGAAATAGGTTGGATCCTGCGCGATTTCTTCATCGAACGTGTCGTACGGCGAATCGGCGTGCGTCGCTTTGAAGTCGCCCGGATAGTCTGTTTCGACCGATGCCGGGTCGACCGTGACGGTCAGCGATGTGGCGGACGCGTCATCAGGATTGAACTCCAGTGTGGCATCCATCTTGGTGAAGCGGGCGGTATAGTTGGACAGGCCGAAATGATTCACCGTCCAGACAAGCGACGCATGCGTCGGATCGAGCACATACGTGCCTGCCGGAGCCATTTCCGGAGCCGGTGCGGTCTCTTCTGCAGCCGGAGCAGCTGTTTCACTTGTCTCAGTGGCGGGCGTCTGGGCCTCGGCTGCTGGGGCGGTGGTCTCGGCGGCACCGCAGGCGGCGAGCGCGAGGACGGAAGCGGAAAGTAGGATTTTGCGCATATTCGTGTCTCCTGGACATCTATGGGTTCGGTTCAGGTGATTATAGGGCGCAGTTGGCGTGGCACCATCCCCGCGCTAAATGCTCTTCAGGATATAACCTATTCGGATTCTGGGAGAAATACATGGCCTATGACGCTCCGCTCAACGATATGGCGTTCGCGCTCCAGTCCGTTGCAGGCCTGTCCCGATTGGAAGGGCTGGAGGCATTCGGCAATTATGACCCCGAGTTGATCACGCCGATCCTGGAAGAAGCCAACAAGCTGGCACGTGATGTATTGGCGCCGCTCAATGCATCTGGCGACGCGCACGGTGCCGTACTGACCGAGGATGGGGTGAAGGCCGCGCCGGGATTTGCTGATGCCTACGCCCAATTCCGGGAGGGTGGATGGATGGGCCTGTCGGCGCCAGAGGAATGGGGCGGGCAAGGCCTGCCGAAGGCGCTCGCCTTGGCGGTCATGGAAATGTTCCACGCGGCCAACATGTCGTTCGGGCTCTGCCCTATGCTCAGTTTCGGCGCAGTTGAGGCCCTGCTGGCGCACGGCACAGATGACCAGAAGCAGGCATATCTTCCCAACCTCGTGGCCGGCAATTGGACCGGCACCATGAATTTGACGGAGCCGCAGGCCGGTTCGGATGTTGGCGCGCTCAAGACAAGAGCCGTGCCGAAGGAAGATGGCAGCTACGCCATCAGTGGGCAGAAGATATTCATCACATGGGGCGATCATGATGTCGCCGAGAACATCATACACCTGGTCCTGGCGCGCTTGCCGGATGCGCCCGCAGGTTCGCGCGGCATCTCTCTTTTCATCGTGCCGAAGTTTATGGTTGAAGCGGATGGTAGCCTTGGCGCACGCAATGCCGTCAAATGTATCGGTCTTGAAAAGAAGATGGGCATCCACGCCTCGCCGACCTGTGTGATGGAATATGATGGCGCGACCGGATGGCTGATCGGTCAGGAGAACAAGGGCTTGGCCTGCATGTTCACCATGATGAATTCCGCACGCCTGAATGTCGGCCTCGAAGGGGTTGCTGTGGGCGAGGCGGCCTACCAGACGGCACTCGAATATGCGCAGGAGCGCAAGCAAGGCAAGGCGCCGGGCATTGAGGGCCCCGCTCCAATCCTGCACCATGCGGACGTGCGCCGTACCCTGACGACCATGCGCGCTCGCGTCGCTGCAGCGCGTTCGATCTGTTATGCCTGTGGGGTCGCCGCAGACCTCGCCGAGGCGTCCCCGGATCAAACCACACGCGCTGCTGCAAAGATGCGGGAAGACCTGCTGACGCCAATTGCCAAGGCATGGTGCACGGATATGGGCGTCGATGTGGCGAGCCTTGGTGTGCAAATACATGGCGGCATGGGCTTTATGGGTGAGACACTCGCAGGCCAACTTTATCGCGACTCCCGGATTGCCCCGATCTATGAAGGCACGAATGGCATTCAGGCCATTGACCTTGTCGGGCGTAAACTGACCGGCACGAATGGTGAGTCCATGCGAGTGATGCTGGGTGAGGTCGAGGCGACGGCGGCAGATGCCCGCGCGACCAATGACCCACAGCTTGTGCAGATTGCAGACCGGTTGCGCGCTGGCGCCGAAGCCCTGCGCGAAGCCAGCGACTGGATGCTGGAAGCGATGAAGGATCGCGATCAGGACAAGGCGCTTGCGGGCGCGACGGCCTATCTCGCGCTGGCGGGAGACGTGATTGGCGGGCACTTCCTGACGCGGGCAGCTGTTGCTGCACGCGGTGAGGAAGGCAGCTTCCGGGCACGCCAACTGGCACTTGCGGGCTTCTTTTCCGAGACTGTTCTGGCCACCGCGCCGGGCCGTGTCTCCGGCATCACCGAAGGCGGTTCCCCTTTCCTCGACAATAGCGAAGCTCTGTTCGGTATCGCGTGAGTTCGGCTCAGGCGCTGAGCTTCGGCAAGGCGATCAGGCACAGGACCGAGGCGCAGGAGACTGCTGTCCCAATCGCCGCAAGTGGTACCATGCCAAATGTGACGAACGGCGCGGCGATGGCGGTGCCGGCAGCCGTCGTGGAAAGGATGGCCACGAGGACGAGTGCCGACCCGCGCGCATCATCTCCGCGCGCAGCGACAACCGCGCGATAGAAACCGGGAGGTCCCCGAAAGCCGAGGCCGAGATTGACCGGCACAAACAGGGCGGCGAGCATGAGTGGTGCTGTCCCACCCAACAGTGCGTAAATCAGAATACCAGCCAAGCCTGCGGCGGACATAGTCGATCCGAACAGGATCATCGGTTCAGGTTCGAACCGTGCGGACAGCTTGCCGGCAAAGTTCGATCCTGCAATGAAGAACGCAATCCCTGTAACCTGCATGATGATGAAGTCGCCCAGGTCGCCGCCAAGGCCCTTGGTGATCATGGCCGGTGCGCCGAACACAAAGATAAGCAGTCCGGCGAGTGTGAAGGCCTGACTCAGGGCATAGCGCAGGAAGACCGGATTGATCACGTGGCGCAGATAGCCACCCGGCGCCCGCGTCGACGGCGGCGCGGGCAGGCGATGACGCAGCATGGCGACGAGCGCCGCAACGCCTAGACTCAAGATGCCCAGGGCGAGAAAAGAGCTTTTCCAGCCGAATGCCAGCAGCAGCCAGACGCCGAGCACGGGGGCGAGGGCAGGGATCAAGGATTCTATGCTCGCCATGAAGCCAAGTGCGCCAACGGCTTTCTCCTCGGAAAACATGGCGCGGATCATGCCTGGAGCAAACACAGCTGCGGCAGATCCGGTCAGACCTTGNAAGAACCGCAGTCCAACCAGAACGGACAGGGACGGCGCGGCCATGCAGGCGAACGAGACCAGCGCATAGGCCGCAAGCGAGATGACCAACANATTGCGCTGGTCGATCCGTGCGCCGAGTTCACCGAAGGCCAGCAGACCGATACAACCACCTGCCACGAAGGCGGCCAGCACCAGCTGCGCCATNGCCTGCGAGCCCCNCAAGGTTTCCGGCAAGGACGGAACGGCAGGTAGGACCAAATCCGTCCCGGCAAGGCCGAGAATGGTCCCGAGGACTAACAGGCCAAAGGCGAGCAGGGGCGCTGCGGTGCGGCGGTCCGTCATTATTCAATCATCTCCGTGCGGGGCGCCCGCCTATGCCGGAAATGCCCCACAATGTCGACTGAATGTTGCGAGGAACGGCCAGCGCCGATATGACGGGCCGCACTATATCAGGAGGCGCGACACGCCATGGCTTGGACCAAAACCTATTCCGGCGACGAGCCCTTGCGGATCAACAAATGGCTGGCGCTGGAAGGCGTGTGCTCACGCCGCGAGGCGGACTCCCTGATTGAGCAGGGTCTGGTGAAAGTCGACGGCGAGAAAGCGATCTCGGGCCAGAAGATCGAGACCGGTCAGACGTTGGATCTGGCGCAGAAGGCTGCACGTCGGCTCGATAATCAGCTTTCCATCCTGTTCCACAAACCGATCGGTATTGTTTCGGGCACGCCGGAGGGCGATGAAATTCCCGCTGTGCGGCTCATCTCAGGCGATAGCCTTTCGGGAAAAAGTCATGCCATTCCGGGGCGCTACAACAAGCTCGCGCCCCTCGGGCGTCTGGACAAGGATTCCCGCGGTTTGTTGATCATGTCTGAAGACGGCGTGTTGGCAAAGGCCGTGATTGGGCCGGAGAGTCAGCTCGACAAGGAATATCTGGTCAAGGTGAAGGGCGATGTTACGCCCGACAAGCTGGGCAAGTTGCGTCATGGTCTCGAGCTGGATGGTCGCCAGCTGAAACCTGCCATCGTCGAACAAGTGAAACAGCAGGAGTTGAAATTTATCCTGAACGAAGGCCGCAACCGCCAGATCCGGCGTATGTGCCAACTGGTTGAGCTGCATGTTGTGGACCTGATGCGTGTGCGTGTTGGGCCGCTGGAGCTTGCAGGTTTGCCGGAAGGCAAGTGGCGCCCGATCAGTGGCCGTGAACGCGAAGCCTTGCTGAGAGGTGACATGCCCCGTCCCCGCAAGCCGCGACCGGAGCGGCCGGAGCGCTCAGATCGGGCAGAACGGAGTGGGCGTCCGGATCGTCCCGCGCGGGCTGAACGTCCCGAACGGTCAGGCAAGCCAGACCGGCGCCCTGACAGGACCGCCCCCCGCTCAGGCGGGAAGCCGGGACCGGCCTCTGGAGAGAAAACAGTCTCCCCGCTGAAAGGCGAGAAGTTCAAGCGCACCAAGCTCAAGCCTCGCAAGCGAACACCCATCAAGTGAGGGACCTGGTCATCATCATGGGCGTGGCGGGCAGTGGAAAAACGTCCATTGCCGAAGCCCTCTCCAAGGCCGAGGGGTGGCCGTTTGTGGAAGCGGATGACTACCACTCCGCCGCCAACAAGGAGAAGATGGCCTCCGGCACACCCCTGACCGATGCAGATCGCGCCGACTGGGTGCGCAGCCTGTGCAAAACCCTGACCGACATGCCGGAGGACCGGGTGGTCCTGGCCTGTTCGGCGCTTACGCCCTTTGTCCAGACAGGTCTGCGCGAGCAGAGCGGCCGGACGTGCCTGTTCGTCCTGCTGGACGTGCCCAAAGATGAGCTTGCGCAGCGGATTTCCTCGCGCGCCGACCATTTCATGCCGGTCTCCCTGCTCGACAGCCAGCTGGCCGCGCTGGTCCCGCCGGAAGACGTTATCCGGGTCGACGGTATGGCAGCTCCAATCGCTCTGGTTGAGTATATTTGCACGCGTCTTGCGGTGGCATGACCTTGCGGTACGGCTCGACGGACGCAAGAAGCTGCGTATCCTCCTGACATGGATGGTACAGAAATCAGCAAGCCGACACGGCCGCGCCTTGATTATCCGCATGGACAATCGGCGCCCGCTCCCGGCGAAATCAGGGAGATAGCGCCCGGCCTGTTCTGGCTGGCTATGCCTCTGCATTTCTCTCTCAAATTCATCAATGTCTGGCTGATCGACGATGGCGATAGCTGGACTATTGTTGACACCGGGATTCCGTATGACGAGACGCGTGACGTCTGGCGAAAATTGTTGGCTGATCGGGTCAGTGAGCAGAAGCCTCTCAAGCGGGTTATCGTCACCCACATGCACCCCGATCATATCGGAACGGCTGGATGGCTCTGTCACAAATGGGGCGCTGAGCTGTGGATGACTCGTCTGGAATATACAACATGCCGGATGCTGGTATCTGACACCGGGCGCAGTGCGCCAAAGGCTGGTTTGGACTTCTATTTGCGTGCCGGCTGGAACAAGACCCAGCTCGACCAGTACAAGGAAAAGTTCGGCGGGTTTGGAAAAGGTGTCATGCCGTTGCCGGATTCCTACCGCCGCCTTGTTGACGGCGATACTTTCGAAATGGGCTCTCAGGAATGGGAAGTCATCACCGGCAGTGGGCATTCGCCCGAGCATGCATGTCTTTATAGTCGCGATCTCAATATTCTGATCTCAGGTGACCAGATTCTGCCGCGGATCTCTTCCAACATATCCGTCCACCCGACTGAGCCTGCGGCGAATCCATTGCTCGACTGGCTCGAAAGCTGTGAAAAGTTGAAACAGCGGCTGCCGGAAGACGTGCTTGTCCTGCCAGCTCATAATGAGCCCTTTACCGGAGCCCACAAACGGCTGCAGCACTTGATTGACGGTCATCATGTGGGGCTCGCAAGATTGCTTCAGAGGTTGGAGCGTGGGCCCATGAAGGCAGTGGATACGTTCACCACGCTGTTCGGCCGAGCGATTTCCGACGACGAGGTCAGCATGGCCACGGGTGAGGCATTGGCGCATCTCAACTATCTCATTTATCGGGGTGATGTGTCTGTGACACGGAATGAAACCGGAATAGACCTGTACAGCCTGAGCTAAGGCGGGCATTCCCGGCTTTTGCAGCAGCGGAGGCGTTTTCGTCTTCGCAATCAGGACTTCTTTCGTCTAAACAGATCAAACGTCACGAAGACGATGGATGAGGTCCCCATGGCATCAGATGGTAACACTGCGGCGAACGATGAGGTCGCCGAGACGCCAGGCCTTGGCGCCAAGCTCAAACAAGAGCTTCGTGAATGGGGCGCTACGCTCGCCGTCTTTGTGCCCGTGTTTCTGCTGTTCTCGGGGCTCGCCTACGAGCAGCGCGTGATTCCCTCTGAAAGCATGGTCCCGACGCTACAGGTAACCGACCGGGTCGCTGTGGCAAAATTCGCCTATGGCTATGACCGCTATTCTCTGCCGTTTTCGATGGGGCGCTTCATTCCGTTGCCCGAGGGCCGGATTTTTGCCAGCACACCCAAGCGCGGCGATGTGGTTGTGTTCGAGCATCCGCATACGGGCCGCGTCATGATCAAGCGTCTGATTGGTCTGCCAGGCGATCAGATCCAGCTGATTGGCGAGCAGCTCTATCTGAATGGCGAAGCGGTTGAGAGCGAATACCTGCGCACCATCCGTTACGTTCCGCACAATGCCGTGGCGATCGATATCGCGCATGAATGGCAGGAAACGATTGGCGACAAGACGTGGATCACTCACCGGCAGGAAAAAGGTGGACGGGGCGACAATACCGACCTGTTCATCGTGCCGGAAGGGCATGTCTTCATGATGGGTGATAATCGGGACAATTCGCTCGACAGTCGCTTTCCAAGTGGGCATTGCCCGGCCATTGAAGGCGTAATTGACCGGGCAGGCTGTCAGCCACGCGTGCCGGCGGATGTGGCATCAATTGGTTTCGTGCCGATGGATCACATGATTGGTCGCGCAGAAACGGTCCTCGTCACCTTCCACAAATGCAAGCTGCAGGACGAAGAACCCTGCCGCAAGCGTGTCTGGAAGGGGCTCTGAGCCCTTCGAATTTCACAACCTGACAAGTGAATGGGTGTACAAACGCGCCTTGCCGGGCGGGGGCAACCCCGTTAGGGCAATTTTGGAACAATGGTCACGGGGCCAGCAACAACGAGTATGATTTGTATGGCGATGCCAGACACGACATCGACAGACCGGAAGCGCGGTCCCATCATCATTTCGCGTCACGGTCGCCCGGCCCTCGACCGCACGGCGGGCCCGCGACTGAACTGGAAACAGTATCGCGACTGGTGGGAACGTTACGAGATTGGCCCTCTGGCCGATGACCAGACGCCGCCGGACGGCCTGGTCAAATCGGTGGCCGATGCTGACATTGTATTTGCTTCTGCGCGCCTGCGTGCCCAGCAGACCGCTGCACGTGCGGCGCCGCACATGCAGGCACTGTTTGACCCGGTATTTAATGAGGCGCCATTGCCTCCTCCCCTTCTGCCGGGTGTGCGTTATCTGCCGAAAACGTGGAATATTCTCGCCCGTGCTGCTTGGCTGAACGGACATGCGCTGGATGGCGAAAGCGTGAAGCAGGCGCGTCAGCGCGCCGCTGCCGCCGCGTCTAAGCTCGACGAGGCGTCCAGTGAGGGCAAGGTCTATCTGGCGGCCCATGGCTGGTTCAATCGAATGCTGCGTCCGGAAATGAAGAAGCTGGGCTGGAAGTGTTCGTATGACGGCGGCGACGCATATTGGAGCTACCGCATCTACGAATACCGGTAAATCTGGTCGGGAAGTGGTTGTGGACCTCAGGTCGCCGCTCTAGTGTCACGGAAATTTCAAGGAAGATGAGGCCGAAGAATGGCTGATGCGAAAGAGAAACCAGTCGACAAGCTTACCTTCGAGGAGGCATTGGCCGAACTCGAAATCATCGTCCGCCAACTGGAAGCAGGCGAAGTCGAGCTGGAGAAATCCATCGCGATTTATGAACGCGGCGCGGCGCTGAAAGCGCACTGCGAATCCCGTCTGAAATCCGCCGAGCTGAAGGTTGAGCAGATTGTCCAAGGGGCCAATGGGCCGACCACAGAGTCCGCCAATTTCGACTAAAGGGGCCTCGATATGGGCGAGGCCCAAGAGTTCGAACAGCGCCTGAAAGAGGTGGCCGACCGGGTTACCGTTGCGCTTGACCAGCTGATCCCGCCTGCAGGCGGCCCGGAAGCCAATTTGATGCGCGCGATGCGCCATGCCGCTCTGGCCAATGGCAAGCGTATGCGGCCTTTCTTCCTGCTGGAAACGGGCGCCATGTTCGATGCGCCCGAGAAGACCTTGCTGCGCGCTGCCGCGGCGCTTGAATGCGTACATTGCTATTCACTCGTCCATGATGACCTTCCCTGCATGGATGATGATGATTTCCGGCGTGGCCAGCCGACTGTTCACAAGGCTTTTGATGAAGCGACTGCGGTGTTGGCCGGAGACGCGCTGCTGACATTGGCCTTCAAGATCCTGGCATCAACCGAGACCCATGATGATGCATCCGTAAGGGCCATGCTGATCGAGCGGCTTGCCGATGCATCCGGCGCGCGCGGCATGGTCGGCGGCCAGATGATCGACATGTTGGAATCTGACAGCCCGCGGGATTTGAACACAATCACACGCATGCAACGCCTCAAAACGGGCGCGCTGATTTCCTACGCGACAGAAGCGGCGGCGATTGTCGGTCGCGCCCGGGAAGCTGAACGCAACGCACTGGCGGGCTTCTCCAATGATCTTGGCTTGGCCTACCAGATTGCTGATGATTTGCTCGATGCGACCGGCAGCGAGGACAGCGCTGGAAAGCCCCTACGCACTGACGAGGCGGCAGGAAAAGCGAATTTTGTGACCATTCTTGGCATTGAGGGCGCACGCCAGCGGGTGCGCATTCTCGCCGCACAGGCGAAGGAACACCTCGCAATTTTCCGCGAAAAGGCCCATATACTGCTGCAATCAGTCGATTTTGTGCTCGATAGAACGCATTAAGGTCTGGTCAGAATAACAATTCAAAGATCGAGCTTAAACTGGAATGACCGACGCCCGCCCCAATCGTTTGCTGGATGCAATCAATTCTCCTGCCGACCTTAAAGGCCGCTCGCGGGCGGAATTGAAACAACTCGCAGATGAAGTGCGCGACGAAGTCATCGATGTGGTTTCGGTTACGGGTGGCCACCTGGGGTCGGGGCTGGGTGTCGTGGAGTTGACGCTCGCGATCCATTCCGTTTTCGATACACCGGCAGACAAGCTGATCTTCGATGTCGGCCACCAATGCTATCCGCACAAGATCCTGACAGAGCGTCGCGACCAGATGCGCACACTGCGACAGCCTGGCGGCCTGTCAGGCTTCACGAAACGTGCTGAGAGCGAATACGACCCGTTTGGCGCTGCGCACGCATCCACCTCCATTTCTGCGGGACATGGCTTTGCGAAGGCGCGCGACCTGCAAGGCGGCGACACGCATGTTGTCTGCGTGATTGGTGACGGATCCATGTCTGCTGGCATGGCCTATGAGGCCATGAACAATGCCGGCGCGGACAAATCCCGCCTGATCGTAATCCTGAACGATAATGACATGTCGATTGCGCCTCCGGTCGGCGCGATGAGCAATTACTTGTCTAAACTCGTATCTTCGCGGCCCTATCGCGGTTTGCGTCGGATCGCCAAAAAAGTGGTCACGCCCATCGGGCTGGAAAGTCCGGCCAGGCGCGCGGAGGAGTATTTGCGCGGCTTTGCCATGGGCGGCACGCTGTTCGAGGAACTCGGNTTCTATTATGTCGGGCCNATCGATGGTCACGATCTCGATACGCTTCTCCCGGTTCTCGAGAATGTGAAAGCGATGAAGGACGGCCCGATCCTGATCCACGTCGTTACCCAAAAGGGCAAAGGCTATGCGCCGGCCGAAAATTCGGCGGACAAATATCACGGGGTCTCGAAGTTCTCCGTAATCACCGGCGAGCAATCGAAGCCAAAACCCAAGGCGCCAAATTACCAGAAAGTGTTTGGCCAGACCTTGGCGAAACTCGGAGAAACTGACGACAAGATTTGCGCGATCACGGCTGCCATGCCGTCCGGCACCTCGACCGACATTTTCGCCAAGAAATTCCCGGACCGCCATTTCGATGTGGGCATTGCCGAACAGCATGCTGTGACATTCGCCGCTGGCCTTGCGGCAGACGGCATGAAACCGTTCGCGGCGATCTATTCTACCTTCCTGCAGCGCGGCTACGATCAGGTCGTGCATGATGTGGCGATCCAGAAATTGCCGGTCCGGTTTGCGATCGACCGCGCAGGCCTTGTTGGCGCTGATGGCGCAACGCATGCGGGCAGCTTTGATATCGGATATCTTGGTGCGCTGCCGGGCATGATATGTATGGCAGCTGCAGACGAAGCAGAACTCGCGCGCATGGTCGTGACCTCGGCGCAGATCGACGATGGCCCATCCGCCTTTCGCTATCCGCGCGGTGAAGGCACCGGCGTGGCTGTTCCGGAGAACCCCGAGCCGCTCGAAATCGGCAAGGGCCGGATTATTCGCGAAGGCACGACGATTGCGATACTGTCTTACGGCACGCGCTTGGGCGAAGCTGAAAAGGCTGCTGAAATGCTGGCTGCGCAGGGCTTGTCTGCCACGGTTGCGGATGCGCGCTTTGCCAAGCCGCTGGACGCCGAACTGGTCGAACGATTGGCGCGCGAGCATGAGGTTCTGGTCACTATCGAAGAAGGTGCGACGGGCGGCTTCGGCAGCTTTGTGCTGGAACACCTGGCCCGCGTAGGCGCGCTCGACAATGGCCTGAAAATCCGCCCAATGACGCTGCCAGATGTCTTCCAGGATCAGGATAGCCCATACCAGATGTATGAAACGGCTGGCCTTAATGCCCGTCACATTGCCGCCAAGGCGATTGAAGCTCTGGGCCGCGGTGACATTGCCGAGATCAACCGGTTGGCCCGGGCCTGATATCTATCTGAAAAGCAATTTGCGGCGCACGGCGAACCGGTCTTATGTGCCGCGCATGAGACGCTTTCCATTCTATACTTCGATCAGCGCCGCGCTATTGCTGGCTGCCTGCGCCACTGCGCCGGAAGCAGCCGATACAGGGCCGCCACCGGAAACGGTCATTGCGCAGGCATTGGCGGATTCTAACCCGTACGACGCCGAAGCGATGTTAAGCGAATTGCTCGCTCGCAACTCGCTGACGGCCGAGCAACGCGTCCAGGCTTTGTATCATCGGGGCAGCTTGCGCCGACAGGCGGCAGATAACCGGCTGGGCGCGATTGAAGATTTCGAAGCCCTGTTGAAGATCGCGCCGGATCACGCCCTTGCGGCGAATGCGCGAACGGAACTCGATTATGTCCGCACCGATGTAGAGCAAATCAAGGTGTCGATGAACCGGTTCCTTACGCTCGCTCAATGGTTTGACGGAACTTGGACTTTGGGTGGCCATGAAGAGGCCGTTGCGCGCTATCGGGCTTGCCGCCGACCCCTGAGCAGGTCGAAACACTGGTCGCCGCAGGCTATATCTGTGAGGCAGGCGAGTCGGATGTCCGCTTGCACGAGTTCGGTGAAGACCGGGATGATCTCACCGGGCTGCAATGGTGTGCAGACCTGACCCGTTGAAAGGTCACATAAAATCCACATTACCGCCCTGTCAGCGCACGCCTTGAGCGACTACGACTAGGCACTGAATTTCTTCTGTTCCCTGTTGGAGATGTCCCATGATTCGTTCCGGCCTAATCGCTGCTGCTTCCGCTCTGGCACTTGCAGCTTGTTCTTCCACGTCCGGCTCGACCGAGGCAACGGGTGCCACAGTCGCACCAATGACTGAAACCATGTCCAGCTACGCGCTGGCGATGACCACGGTTGAGGGTCTGGAGGAGGCTGGCAACACTCAGACCGCCATCGACCGCCTGACCCAGCTTTCAGGCGATCCAGAACTGTCGCGAGAGCAACTTGCCGAGACACTCCTGCGCCGCGGCGAGCTGCGTGCCAGCCAGTCAGGCTATGATGTCATGGGCGCGATCGAGGATTTCGAAGAAATCGTGAACACGCTCGACGATACAGCGGTGTATGCCAAGGCAGTGCCTGCGCTCGCGACGGCGCGTGGCAAGGCAGATTCGCTGATGACGGTGTTGAACCAGCCCGAAACCACTCGCCAGCAAAAGTTCGATATACTGATGCAACTGGGCCGCCATGAGGATGCTATCGATCTCATGATTGCCAGCGACCTGACGCCTGACAATGAGACACTGATCGCCATGTACCAGATCGGCTATCTCTGTGAGGGCGATGAGCTGACCGGACGCAGCTACGATGCTGTCGAGCCGGATGGCACCAACCACGCGCTGCGTTTCTGCGATTTCGGCAAGTAACCGCTCTTAATCGATCCAGAATTTTTCGCCGTCGATACGACTGTTTCTATTTCGGAACGGGCGTGTCGGCGGCGTACTGCGCTTTGGGACATGATTTTGCCCCCGCTCTCGAAAAATTGTCGGATGAACGGTCAATTTTTCCTTCAATACTTTGGGGTGGCGTGATTGTGTGGACAAAACACACATCCAGAGGAAACCCATGCCCGCAGACACTTTGCCAAACTGGCCCGCCATGTCCATCGCTCAGGCGAATGAGATGCTCGCGGCCGAAGGTTCCCCGCTAGAGCTCATGGACGCTGTCATCAATGGCGTCGAAATGAAGATCTACAAGAATGCGCCGCCGACCATTCCACTGGTGCTTCAACTCGCCAGCATGCAATACGCCGACCGTGACTTCATTGTGTATGAAGATGAGCGCGTGACATTTGATGCCCTCGCCCGAGCCGTCGTCAAACTTGCTGCCGTCATGCGCGACACGTATGGTATCGAGAAGGGTGACCGCGTCGCCATCGTCATGCGTAACTATCCGCAATGGCCCGTCGCCTTCTTCGCTGCCTCCATGCTTGGCGCCATTGCCACCCCAATGAACTCCTGGTGGACGAGTGAGGAGCTCGAATACGGTCTGTCTTTCGCCGGCGTGAAGCTCGCCTTCGTTGACCCACAAATCTATGAGCGTGTCAGGACGGAATGGGAAAAGTTGCCGGACCTGAAAAACGTCATCATCGCGCGCGACCCGGAAGGTGAGTATGGCGACCCGCGCGTGTCACGGATGGAAACATATGTTGGCGGGGCCAATGAATGGGCCAATCTGCCAGCAGTGTCGTGGCCAGCTATTGATCTGGAGCCGGAAGACAACGCAACGATCATGTACACGTCGGGAACGACCGGGAAACCAAAGGGCGCATTGGCCACCCATCGCGCGGTTGTTTCCAACATGTTCAATTCCATGACCTGCCAGGCCCGTATGTTCCTGCGCAAGGGCGAACCTGTACCTGAGCCTGATCCAAACGAACAGCGCGCGACCTTGCTGGCGATTCCGTTTTTCCATGCCACAGGGGCTTTCGCGATCCTGATCCCATCCCTGCTGCGCGGCGACAAGATTGTCTCCATGTACAAGTGGGATGCGGGTAAGGCCCTGCCGATCATCGAGGAAGAAAAGGTTACGGCTGTCGGGGGTGTCCCTGCCATTGCCTGGCAATTGCTTGAACATCCGGACAGGGACAAATATGATTTGTCCTCTATCGCCGCTATTTCCTATGGTGGCGCACCGTCGGCGCCGGAGCTTGTCTCGACCATCAAGAAGCGCTTCCCGGATGCGGCCCCTGGCAATGGCTGGGGCATGACGGAAACGTGTGCCACGGCAACGCTGAACATCGGCGAAGACTATGTGAACCGTCCGGGTAGTGCCGGCGCGCCGCCCAAAGCCGTTGAGCTGAAAATCTGCGATCCTGATGGCAATCCTGTGCCACAGGGCGAAGTTGGTGAACTCTGGTGTAAGGGCGCGATGAACTGCAAGGCCTATTGGAACCGACCGGAAGCGACTGCCGAGACTTTCCGCGATGGCTGGGTCGTGACAGGAGACCTTGCGCGTCTGGATGAAGAGGGCTTCCTCTTTCTCGTTGACCGGGCCAAGGACATGCTGATCCGCGGTGGTGAGAACGTCTACTGTATCGAAGTCGAGAATGCCCTTTATGAGCACCCGGCTGTGATGGACGCGGCGGTCGTCGGCATCCCACACAAGATTCTTGGGGAGGAAGTCGGCGCTGTCGTGCAACTGAAACCCGGCATGCATGTTACCGAAGATGAGTTGAGAGCGCATGCCGCCAGTCACCTGGCTGCGTTCAAGGTACCCGTGAAGGTCCTCTTCATGACCGAGCCCCTGCCACGCAACGCGAACGGCAAGATCCTCAAGCCCGTCCTTCGGGAACAGTTCGTCTCATAAGGACCCAAAGCATGACTGCGAAACGACGTATTGGAGACCGGGAGGTTTACCCGGTTGGCCTTGGTTGCATGAACATTACGCATGCGTATGGCCCGCCGATGGATGAGGCGGATGCCAAGGGCTTGCTCGTGCGCGCGCTGGACCTCGGCTACGACTTTCTCGACACGGCAACGCTCTACGGCTTCGGGCGCAGCGAGGAGCTGATCGGGCAGGCCCTGAAGGATAGAAGGGACAGTTATTTCCTCGCCAGCAAATGTGTGTTGGGGTTTGATGGTGGCCAGCGGACGCTGGACGCGCGGCCGGAAAGCATAAAGGCCGCCTGCGAGGCCAGCCTGAAGCGCCTGCAGACAGACGTGATTGATCTCTACTACATGCACCGACCGGATCCGAATGTGCCGATCGAGGACTCGGTTGGCGCATTGTCTGACCTGGTACAAGAAGGCAAAATCCGCATGATCGGATTGTCGGAAATGGGCGAAGCCGATTTGCGCCGCGCGCACGCCGTGCATCCGATAGCCGCTATGCAGAGCGAGTACTCCCTCTGGGTTCGCAACCCGGAAATCGCCATCAAGGCGGCGTGTGAAGAACTGGGCGTGGCGCTCGTGGCCTTCTCGCCCGTGGGGCGCGGCTTCCTTGCCGATCCGCCGGTTGATCCGGCGAAATTCCATGAGTCGGATTTGCGGGGATCCATCTTCCCGCGCTTCACGCCAGAAAACTATGCCCGGAACCTGCCCCTGTTGGACGAGGCACGGGCCTGCGCAAAAGAAGTGGACTGTTCAGTGGCGCAATTGGCGCTCGCCTGGACGCTCGCCAAGGGAGATAACATTCTCCCGATCCCGGGTACGACCAACCTCGCTCATCTTGAAGAGAACTGGCAGGCAGGCAGCGTCCAATTGTCGGAAGATATGGTTGCGCGGCTGGATGCATTCTTCTTGCCGGAGAAAGCCGTTGGTCCACGCTATAACCGTTTGGGGCAGGCGGTCGTAACCACGGAAATGTATCCCTTCGAGCAAACCCGATGACAAATGGGACTGATGGGGACTACCCAAAGTCCGAAAGCGGCAAACCAGTCGCTCTGGAGGCCCGTGGCACCGAGGGAGACGGTCGGCGGTACTCGCCATCTGTTGCGCGCAATCGCGACCCGATCCTCAGCGTGTTTCGTGACCATGTCTGTAAAGGCGGGCACGTTCTCGAGGTCGCTTCCGGCACTGGCGAGCATGGGGCTTACCTGACCCAGGCGCTTGGCGACCTCTACTGGACTTATTCCGACATTGATGCGGAGAGCCGCGCCAGCCAGAAGGCATGGAGAGACGCCAGTTCGCATGATCGACTGGCGGGGCCTGTCGTCGTAGACGCTTCCAAAGGTCAGTGGGGAGACGTGGAACGGCCCGGCTATTGGGACGCCATAGTCTCAATCAACATGATTCACATTGCGCCTTTCGAGGCTGCGTTCGGCCTCATTGCGGGCGCTGGAAGACTTTTGAAGCCCGGCGGTAAGCTGTTCCTGTACGGACCCTTTGCGCGGAACGGCGAGATCGCACCGTCCAACGCGGCATTCACCGAGAGCCTGCAATCGCGAGATTCCGCTTGGGGAGTCCGCGACCTGGATCGTCAGATCATCCCGCTGGCCGAAGAAGTCGGTCTGTCCGTCGCGAAAATCATCGAGATGCCGGCCAACAATCTGAGCGTCATATTCCAGCGTCAGGCCTGATCACTTCCGCCAAAACGTTCGGTCCACTCTTCGACCTGGCTGTCTTCGATCTTCTGGAACAACACGTCCGGCGGAGAAATGTCCATGCCCGGAGGCAGGCTGTTCAACAGGCCGGGAATGTCGCGGAACCTGAAGCTCCGATGCTCGTCGGGAATACCGAGCGCATCGAGAATTTTCTTGCCCGCGTCAGGAATGATCGGCAGTGCGAGAATACCAAACAGGGCCGCGAGGTTCAGGCCCGTGCGTACGCCGACAGCAGCCGCATCCACATCTGACTTGTACTTTACCCACGGCTCGGCCTTGGTAAGATACTCATTGCCGGCTGCCCAGATCGCGCGGGTCTCGGCGGCGGCCTTGCGGAACTCCATCGCCTCATAATGTTCGATCAGACGTGGCAGGCGCTCCTGCAGCTCCGCCGTCATCCACGCTTCGGCGTCGCCAGCCTCGCCTGTCTCCGGAACCTTGCCGTCGAACTTTGACACCGTGTACTTGGTGATCCGGTTGACGAAATTACCGAGTACGTTGGCGAGGTCGGAATTCACCGCAGATTGGAAACCTTCCCAGGTGAAGGCAGCATCCGAGCCTTCTGGGGCATTGGCGATCAGATACCACCGCCAGTAATCGGCTGGCAGCAATTCCAGCGCCTGGTCCATGAAGACGCCGCGCTTGTTCGACGTCGAGAACTTGCCGCCATACCAAGTGACCCAATTGAAGGCCTTCAGCTTGTCGACCGTCTTCCATGGTTCTCCGGAGCCGAGCAGCGTCACGGGGAAGCTGACCGTGTGGAAGGCGACATTGTCCTTGCCCATGAACTGGACGTACTCAGTTTCGTCGGCGCCCTTGTCGGTGCGCCAGAGGGCTTCCCAATCATTCCCGGTCGCTTCGGCCCATTCCTGCGTGGCCGCGATGTATTCGATAGGCGCGTCGAACCAGACATAGAAGACCTTGTCTTCATAGCCCGGACGCGGATTGCCATCGGCGTCCAGCACCGGCACGCCCCAGCTCAGATCGCGCGTGATGGCGCGGGCGATCAGGCCCTCATCCAGCCATTTGTTGGCGATGGAAACGGCAAGGCCAGGCCATTGGGCGCCCTTGCTGTTCACCCAGTCGCGAATCTTGTCCTGCATCTGCGTTTGCAGCAGGTAGAGATGGTTGGTGTCGCGGATTTCGATATTCTTGCTGCCGGAGACCGAGGAATACGGGTGAATCAGGTCGACCGGGTCCAAGAGCCGTCCGCAATTGTCGCACTGGTCGCCGCGCGCCTTTTCGAAGCCACAGGTCGGGCAGGTGCCCTCGACGTAGCGGTCGGGCAGGAAGCGGCCATCATCGACAGAATAGACCTGTTTGGATGTGCGCTCTTCGATCAGGCCGTTCTGTTCCAGAACTTGCGCGAAATGCTGGGTCAGTGCGCTGTTGGCAGGGCGGGAGGAGCGTCCAAACCAGTCATAGGACAGGTTGAAACCCTCGCCTGCGGCGCGCTGTATCTCGTACTGCTCGTCGCAATAGGCCTGGACGCTCATCTCGGCGGCCTGGGCAGCCAGTTCAGCTGGCGTGCCATGCTCGTCTGTGGCGCAGATATAGGTCACGTCATGGCCCATCAGTCGCATCACGCGGGAATATACATCCGCCGGCAGCATGGAGCCTGCCAGATTACCGAGATGCTTGATGCCGTTGATATAAGGCAGGGCGGACGTAACGAGAATGCGCCGGGTTTGCGTCATGGAGATGCGGTCTTTCCCAAATAGCGTTGCGGGCAGGTCGGGCCGTGTGCCCGGTTGCCCTGCACCTTTTAGCGATGCGCGCCGGAAAGGAAAGAATTGTGACGCCTTAAATAACAGGGCAGTCCGTCAAAAAGAACGCCCCGAACACGCTGCAAGGCGCTCGGGGCGAGGGGCTCCAGGACGCGGTGAGGAATCCTGGACTTTCCGGGAGGAAAATTTGTAGGCCTACAGGCCGTAGCCGGTGGCGGCCGTCACGGTAAGATCGACGCGGCGCGCCATAGGGAATGTGAGGGCATCTGACGGGTTGGCTTCAGCGGCCGACACAAAGGCCGTGCGAATGTCACGCGCGCGGATTCCACGGGCGTTCAGGGCTTCCAGCACCACGGCGGCGCGAGCTTCAGACAGGCTGGTGGCCGCCATGTCGTCGATAGCATCGGCTGATACGACACTAGCCTCGATGTCCGATACGGCGCATCCGGCAAGCTGGTCGCCAGCCGTGTTGAGCGAGCGAACCGCATAAGAGGAAAGGACTGATTCCTGCTTTGAGAAATAGACGGTGATTTGAGTATCCTGGCAGGTCTTTTCGTAAGGAACATGAACAGGCTCAAGGGGCGGAGCCTTCGGGGCGTCCGACATGGCAGGGAATGCCAAGGCGATTGCGGCGATGCTGAAGCCGGCCAGTATCTGTGCGCGTTTCATTTCCAGTATTCCTTCAGGCTCTCGTGTCGTCTGACACCCATCAACGCCACATCTTGGTGTGTGGTCTCCCGAAGGACTGGATAGACTTCCTTTGAGGCGGAAATATGCGGCCATCAGGGCGAATGGGGCAGAGTTGGGGAATTTGAAAGAAATCGGCTCCGGAGCGAACTGATGACAATTTGACTGGAACACCCGCTTGCGCCGCCGCGCTGATCGAAGTAGTGACACCCATTCCAGCGTGGCCGGCTTAGCTCAGCTGGTAGAGCATCTGATTTGTAATCAGAGGGTCGGGGGTTCGAGTCCCTCAGCCGGCACCAGCAAAAACAAGGGTCTATCCCCTGCTTCGCGGGAAGTGCGATGTGGAATTGGCCCGCAACCGGTAAAAATGAGATTGATCGCGCTGGTCGCCTGCGTGAGGCTGGACTATCCGACACGGGCATCAACTTCGCACACCGGCCATCTTTTCTGGCGAGCAGAGCAAGGCGGTCGGACCGTCATTTCATATCCGGATTGCCTGCTTGTCTCCGTTGAATTTGGAAAGACCGTGGCGCAATTCCAGATACCTTGCGTGATGTGTGCGCGGCTCAAATCTGTGTTTCGTCGCGCGTGAAGCGGAACAAGCTGTTCAGTTGTGAGCTAGTGTAACTGCCCGCAGATACTCATAGGATACAATTCATGCCCAATACTCTGACACCCGCCGCATCGTTTCCTGACATCGAGGTTGCCACACTGGGTGGGGGTGACGCCAAGCTCGGCGTCCCCAACCGGGAGCACGGGAACTGGAGGCTGATTGTAGTCTATCGCGGGAAGCATTGTCCCATCTGCAAGACTTATCTGACAGAGCTGAATGGCATGCTTGATGATTTTGCTGCGATCGACGTTGATGTCATCGCGGTTTCTGCTGATCCGGAAGAGAAGGCGAAAGCCTCTGCCAGCGATATCGGCTACATGGGCACGATCGGTTACGATCTCAGCACTGCGCAGATGACCGAGCTAGGCCTATTCGTTTCTGACCCCCGAAGCCCGGAGGAAACTGACCGCCCCTTTGCAGAGCCGGCGACGTTCGTCGTGAGGAATGATGGCAAGTTGCAGATCGTGGACGTATCGAATGCCCCGTTTGCGCGTCCTGCGCTGAAGGGCTTGCTGGATGGCCTTACCTTTATTCGCAAGAAGGATTATCCGGTACGAGGCACTCACACTGGATAAGGATTAGCATTCAGTCAAGTTGCGGGTCGCCGCCCCCTGGACTGGATGTTGATCCACCCAAAACCGGCTTGGCCAAGAGTGGTTCAAATAACGGATCAGTGCGCGTTTTTCTGGCACGAAGGGCGGCGGAAATATCATGCGTGCTCCACAATGCCGACTGCGTACGGGCAGACCATTCCAGGGAATCCGCAACAGAATGGTCACGTGCCCATCGCAAGGCGGCCTTTGTCCCTGCGATGGCGACAGGTGCCTTCCTGCACACCTGATCTGCGGCGGCCATGGCCAGTTTGATCGCCGCATCCGGCGTATCCGCAAGGCGGGTCACAAAGCCATGCTGGGCCGCTTCGTCCGCATGCAGTGTCTCGCCCAAAAATGCCATCTCTTTTACAACCGGCTCAGGCAAGATTTTCGGCAGGCGCTGCAATGCCCCGACATCCGCCATGATACCTGTATTGATTTCCTCAATCCGGAAATAGGAGTCGCGGGTCGCGTATCTGAGATCGCATGCTGCGGCCAGCTCCAGGCCGGCGCCGAGGCAAGCGCCCTGTATTGCCGCAAAAACGGGGAAGCGTGCGCGCTCCAGGCAAGAGAAAGTCTCCTGCAAGGAAAGAGCGAGATGGTAGAAGCTCTCGCGGGCGCCGGGTGAGTCAGGCTCGGGGATACCGCCTGCAAATTCGTCGAGATCCATTCCTGCGCAGAAATTTCGTCCGCCTGATGACAGAACCATGGCGCGTACTTCCCCACTGCGATCGAGCGCGGAGATATCGGGTGCTAGTCCATTCCAGAATCCGGCGCCCAACGCATTCCCTGACTGGGGGCGCTCCAATATGAGGTGGGCGATTCCTGCGTCCAGTCCGATCGTATATCCAGGCATATTTCAGGTCCTTTACATGCAAAAGAGGTCGTAAGGACCCTTTTATTCAATGTGCCAGTTTTGACAATGATTCGGTGCCCGGAATCGCTCTGGTGCATGTGCAATAAAAAAATAGAATTAAAACAACGAAGTAAATTGAGGGGTGATTGAGGCGGAGTGATTCGCAGGCGCGCGATTTTGTGAAGGTGAGTGATCTTGGTTTCAAAAAGGGTCTTGACGGAAACAATCAACGAGGGACATCTTGCGGTATAACAAAAAGAACCCTCGCACCGCGGGGGGTAAGGGAGGGAACAATGTTGAAACGCGCTCTTGGCGCCACCGTTTCGGTGTGCGCTTTTGCCATGGTCATGCAGTCGGCCGCCGCGCAGGATGTCTCAGGCGAGGCTGAGCCTGAGATGGAGTCCCGTACTCTGAGTACGGTCACGGTTACGGCCACGCGGCGAGAGGAAAATATTCAGAGTACGGGAGCTTCGGTTTCGGCGCTCGACAGCGAGGCATTGCTCGACCGGTCGGTCCAGTCCGTCGAAGATGTCGCAGACATGGTTCCGGGACTTCACGTTTCCAACTATCAGGGAGACACGTCCATTTTTATTCGTGGCATCGGTACGCCGGTCATCGTGGCCGGTGCCGACAGTTCCACGGCGACCTATCTGGACGGAGTCTATTTGTCGCGCGCGGCTGCAATTGGTCCTGGTTTCTTCGACATAGAGCGCGTGGAAGTCTTGCGCGGTCCACAGGGAACCCTCTACGGGCGCAACGCCACCGGTGGCGCCGTCAACATCATCACCAAGCGCCCCACCGATGAATTCGCCGGCGAAGCGCGACTGATCCTTGGCAATTATGATCGCACGCACGCATTCGCCGCCCTGAGCGGCCCTCTCAATGACCGTGTGCGGGCCCGTCTGGCGGTCCAGAAGGAGGATCGCGACGGGTACACGACGGTTCATCTGCCACGTGGGACACTCCCCGCATCCCAGCCCGATCGCACATTCGATGCGGAGGACAAGCACGACATCACCGCCCGCGCCACGGTAGAGGTCGATTTGACGCCCACCGCCATGCTCACCTTGACGGGGGACTATTACGAAGCGGACGATCGCGCCAACGTCTTCCATTTTGCGAGCCTGGGGTACCAGGATGAAGTGCCGGGCTGGATCGGGACTCGCGAGGGCTCCCAGACGCTGCCCTATTTCGGCATCAAGAATAGTGGCCGTATCTCGGCACCCGCCTCTCGCGACATCTTTTCGGCAGTCGACTATTTCAACGAAACAAGCGTGTGGGGTCTCACAGGGCGGCTCGACTGGGCCCTCGGCGACTATGATGTTCAGGTCATCACCGGCTACAAGAATTCAAATCCTGACTTCCAGAACTCGTTTGATCTCGGAGACACGTTCAATACCTACATCCATCGCGCCGAAGATCATGAGCAATGGAACGCCGATTTCCAGCTATCCTCCCCGTCCGGAGGACGTTTCAGCTGGATTGCCGGGGGCGGATACTTTTCTGAAGAGAATGATATCCAGAACAACATCTTTGGCGACTTCTGGGAGCCGATCCTTACGCAAGGCCTGCTTGATCTGCAGACTGCGGGTGTCCTGCCACCCTTTCCGGTCAGCATTCCGGAAAGCACGCTATGTTGCGAGCTGCACCTGAACGGGCGTCAGGAAACCGAAGCATTCAATATCTTCATTGATACGAGTTTCGATCTGACCGACAGGCTGACATTGAAGGCCGGTCTACGATATTCCGAGGAAGAGCGTGACGGCTTCCAGAATTTCGACCTCGCCTTTCTCCCGTCAGCACCGGGCGGGTCTCTTGTTAGGTTTGCACCGGAAGTTCTATTTTTCCCCAACGCCGTAAGTGAAAGCCGTGATGGTGTCCAGCCAGACCCGTTTGGGTTCGTGGTTGCACCAGTCGAGGGCCCTGCGACCTTTGATGCGACCACGCCGAAGTTCGCCCTTGAATGGACGGCTACGGATGACCTGCTTCTTTATGCGAGCGCCCAGCGTGGCTTCAAAAGTGGCGGATACAATATTGGATCCAGCCAGCGAACCCCATACGAGCCTGAGGAAATCTGGGCCTATGAAGCCGGCCTCAAAGCTGGACTGCTCGACAAGCGACTGCGTCTCAACGCGGCGACATTCATATATGATTACACAAACCTGCAGGCGCAGGACTCGATCGCCAACCAGCCCATCATCCGGAACGTCGGCAAGGCGGAAGTCAGAGGGGCTGAAGTCGAGTTTGCGGCCTTGCTCGGCAATGTGTTTCAACTCGACGGGTCGGTAACCTATCTCGACGCGGTTTTTACCGAAGGCGAGCTGACTGAACCCTTGCGTCCCGCACCGCTGACGGATGAGCCGGGATCAACTCTGCGCAATCTTGATGGTTTGAGGCTGCCTCGGGCTCCGGAATGGAAAATGAATATCGGCGCTCAGGCAGACTTTGCGGCATTTGGCGGCGATCTGACCCTTCGGGCGGACTATGCCTGGCAGGATCAGGTCTTCTTTACCGTGTTCAATATCAATGCGGCGTCACAGGATAGCTATGGTGTCCTGCGCGCGCGGGCGACATATGCGCCAGGACACGGACAATACAAGGTCGCGTTGTTTGGGGAAAACCTGACAGACGAGACCTATTTCACCAACCAGATTCTTACGGGCACAACCTATGGTGCCGAATTCGTCGGTTCCCTCGGTGCGCCGCGTACGTTCGGAATCGAACTCTCCACCCAGTTCTAGAGGCTCAGCCAGAGGAAACCTCACAAGATGATGACCCCATTGGAAACCGCCCAGACCTGGTATGCCGGCGTGCATGAAGGTGACTTCGACAAATTGTTCGGAGTCATGGCCGAGGATTGTACGATCGAATTCTACGGTCCGAGCGTCATCCCCTTTGCAGGAATTTTTCGCGGCAAGGAGAAGTGCAAGATCTTTTTCGGCCATGTTGGCAATGATGTAGACATCGAGACGTTTCGTCAGGACGAGTTCATAGCGGAACGCGACAAGGTGGCGGTGACCGGGCATCTACGCATGGTGCTGAAGGCGACGGGGCGCCTTTACGCGGCTGATTATGCGCACATCCTTACCATTCGGGATGGACAGGTCATCCGCTTCCGGGATTTTCAGGATAGCGCTCAGGCTGTGCATGTCGCGTTCGACCTGACGACGCCGGAACGCTAGGAATGAACGCGCGTCCCGCCCTCGATTATCAGCTCAACTCTTTTGGGCTTTGTCGCGCTGTTGCGCTTCGGTTTCTGCTTCGCGGCAGCCTCGGAGGCCAGCTCATGATGGATTTCGGTTACTCTGGCCAGGAAGTGAATCCCGGACCTGATTTCATCGTCGCTGAGACGTTCGACCATTGTTTCCACAAAGGCGGTGCCGTTGCGCATCATGCTTTCGACAAACTGAACGCCGCGGGGCGTCAACACGACAAACTTCTCGCGTCCGTTTTCGGGGTCTTCGACCATTGTGATCAGGTTGAGGGGCGGCTTGGACAGCGCACGGAGAGATTTCGAGATCGCCGAACTCGTTACTTCGTACCAAGACGCCAGCGCATGCGCGATGTCCTTGCGACGCATCTTCTTCCCATCAGTGCCGCGCGTATGGATGGTCCAGAGGAGACAGGCTTGCTGGCGTGTCAGCACGCCGCATTTGAGGGCGTCCTCAATCTGCATTCCGACCAGATAGTGGATCGGGAAAAACAGGTCGAGGAAATCCTTGCTCGATTGTTTGCGCTTCGAAAGGTCCATCCAGTCTCCGGTTCATTGCTGCGCCCTCGCCGATAAGCGAAGTCGAATCTCCCTTCAAATACCGAGTCTCCAGAATGCCCGACAAGAAGGAACTGCGCCATGTAACAAAAAGGTCCTAAGGACACAATAAACCAGCGCACCCAAATTCGAGCGCGATCCATACCCTCAACAATCATGCCGGTTGCCAGCACCGCGCTGGGCCGCTGCACCCGGGAGAAGACCAGATGACACATGCCTCCACCAAGCCTTACATTCCTGATGAATTTCACGTGCGGGATCTTTATCACCCGGACGTAATGGCGAACCCCTATCCGTATTACGCGCATCTGCGCGACGAGCCGATCCAGTTTGGCCTTGAAGATTATCCGCCGGGCACCATACCCGGCTTGGACAAGCCGTATCCCGCGTGGGTCGTGCTGAAGCATGCCGATGTCCAGGAAGTTTGCCGGCGCGCAGATGTCTTCTCGTCGCGCGATATCATGCAGGAAGAATCCGAAGCGCCGACCCTGATGCTGGTCAATCATGACGATCCTCGCCACGCGGAGCTTCGCAAGATTGCCCAAATGGCGTTTTCGCCCAAACGGGTCATGAGCGACGTGGCGCCATGGATGGAGACAACGGTTGAAGCGCAGCTCGACATGGTCGGCGGCGGGACGGTAGATTTCATGCAAGACTTGGCGCCGAATTTGCCCGCGCTCGTAATGACCAAACTGATCGGTACGCCGGAGGAGGACTATGTCCTTTTGCGTCGCTGGGCCAATGCCTTCATGGTGACTTCTGACTTCACCCTGGCGGAGCGCCAGCAATGCAATATCGAGCTCTGGAATTACTATCAGTCAGCGGTCGACCAGCGCTACGCCGATATCGAGACAGGCAAACCGGTTCCCGACGACTTGATGTCTGCCTTCATCCAGACTGAGTCGAACGGAAGCCGCCTGACGCGTGAGGAAGTGGTGCGATTTTGCCTGACGCTGGTCGTGGCTGGCGCAGAGACCACGGGCTATCTCCTGGGAAATCTGATTGATGTGCTGGCCGATGATCCCGAGATGTACGCGACGCTCCGGACCGATCGTTCACTCGTGCGGGCCTTCATCGAAGAAAGCCTGCGCCGGGACGGGCCGGTTCAGCGTCTCCACCGGGTATGCACGCAGGACTACGAACTTGGGGGAGCGCAGATCAGAGAAGGAGATTGGGTGGCGATCTTCCACGCCTCTGCCAATCGGGACCCGGCTGTCTTTGAAAGGCCGGATGAGTTTATTCTGAAGCGACCGAACATGATCAAGCAAGCCACATTCGGGCATGGTATCCATCATTGCATGGGGGCAGGGATTGCTCGCAATGAAGCTGCCCAGATGATCAACAGCCTGCTCAACCGCTACAGCCGCCTGGAATCAGCAGGTGAACGTGTGCGCCAAAGAGGCGGTCTGCTCAATTACGGCCTGGAGACGTGCCCTGTGAATCTGGTTGTGTAGCAGATCAATTCCAGGTGACGTGGAAATGGAAAAAGGTGCGTGATCGTTGATGCCGCAATCCTGCATGGGGTCGCTCAAACGTGAAAAACCATGTGCTGCAGCATGGGCTTGCCAAGTAGGTTTTCCGCCCGGCCCGAATGAAGCGAACGGGGCGTAGGCCCTGAATTGCATTTCCCAATTCCATGTGGACGAGGGTGCGCATCCGTTTGGCCTCCAGATTGCCTGATAGCAATCTGGCGCGGTCAAATAAGCAAACTCGGATCATAATCTAGTTAAAGTCACGCCACGCCGTTGTATTTCTTGGTATTGAGGATAGTATTTCTCTCAGTATTCATGAAGCTATCTGTGTTCAGGCTAGTCGTTTGACTGACGAACATATTGATTGAACAAGTAGCTTCGAGGCTTCTGGAAACTGTATGACCAACCAACGGATCGACTGGGACAAACTGCGTGTCTTCAAGGTAGTTGCTGAACTGGGCAGCATGACATCGGCCGCGGCGCGGTTGAGGGAGTCGCCTCCGACAGTAAGTCGGAAGATTGATGAGCTCGAAGAATTTCTGAGCAGCAAACTGTTTACCCGGTCAACTCGCGGCATGGAGCTGACGGAGACCGGGAAGACGGTGCTGCGCTATGCGCGGCAGATGGAAGAGTCCGCCAATGAAGTGCTCAGCAAGGCGATCGGCAAGACCGATGGCACCGAAGGCCGGATCACGATTGGATCGGGTGACGGTGTCGGACCGTACTGGATCGCCCCGCGCCTGGCCGAGTTCCAGACAGCGCATCCAAAGGCGCAAGTTCGAATGCACGTTAAGGCAGAGGAGCCGGACCTGCTGAACGACGAGGCGGACATCTCGATCCAGTTTACCGAACCTCGGGACCCGGAGATTATCTCGCACAAACTGGGCACACTTCATTATATTGGTTTCGCATCCAGAGAGTACCTCGACGCGCAAACGAGTCAGCCTTCCAGCATGTTCGAGTATCATCAGTACAGGTGCATTTTGCACGAATCATATGTTCAGCAAGTTGAGCGATGGGCCCCCAAGGCGCATGAGCTGAAGAAAATGATCGATTTTGCGTTCGTCACGAATTCGGCAAGCGCCATGATCACGTTGTGCCGGAGAGGTGGAGGGATCGCGCTGCTGCCGACATACCACCAGGATGTCTACCCGGATCTCGTCGCATTGGACATGTCGGAAGTGGCGCCGATCCAGTTCTGGATAGCGTATACGGAGCAGACGCGGCGGTCACCGCTTGGCAACCTCATGATCGAATGGATCAAGTCGCTATTTGACAAGCAGGTCTCGCCCTGGTTCACGGACGAGTTCTATCACCCAAAGCAGCGGATCGAAGCTGAAGCCGAATTTCACGAAAGCGTGTCGGTGCCAAGAGTCACCGGCACGTAGATCCTTTTGGGATCAGTCGCTCGACATGACCCGCAAGACTTTTGCCATCATCGAAAGGCGCTCTTTGGAGGGCGTACGGTCGATCCAGGAATGGCATTCTGCGCGAACCTTTGCGGACGGATCAGCGTCCTTGTCATCGTCAGCGTTCTCGTCTTCGAAAAGGCTGGCGATTGAGACGCGCAGGACTTCCGCGACATTGGCAAGCATTCCGGCGCTCAATCGATTGGTGCCGGTCTCATACTTCTGAAGCTGTTGATGGCTGATGCCGAGTTCAGAGCCAAGTTCAGCGAGGGTCAGGTTTCGATCCAGACGAAGTTTTCGGATTTTTTCGCCAACCATCTGATCGACTGCCGTAGGGGCTCTGGAAGTAGATTGCTTCATGACCTGCTCGCTCCATATATCCATCAGAGGTAACCAGTTTTCCCGCAAAGGGTGTTATGGCAAGGATGCCACTACCCAAGAAAATGGAATGCACACTGAATTTTGCGTTTCATCCTGATTGCTGCCCCAATATTGGACCCGTTTGAAACACTGAAAAACCCATAAAAAGCAGCGTCATCTGCTATTGCTTAACCCAGGTTAAATCGCCCCCCGATCCTACCTCAGATGGATTAAACCTCTGCAATTTTTAATAATCTTTTTTCCACTTTATTGAGAGCGTGGCATCGCCATCTGTAGTAGTTTCTGAAGTAACAGAGACCTGTGGTCTTGGCTCCCACTCAACTTCAACGGAGCTGCCTGCCGCGCCCGCCGAGTTTAACTCGAGATATACATCGTCTGCGATGTATTGTCCGACTCCTACTTGCGCCGAGCCTTCATCATTGGTTCCGAATGATAGCCGGTCCACACCAAGGGCGGCTTGAAGCCCGGATGTGGGGTCGAATCCGGAACTGTTACCGCTGAGTCGCGCAATTGAATTGGCCAGTTGGGCTGCTTCCAGCGCTGACAGGTCCACCGAGGACCGCCCGAATAGCAGGCGTGACAGAATTTCATCCTCTGGCAAATCGGGAGAACTTGTTAGCTCAATCGTGGGGCTCGTGGGTGTGCCTGTCAGGGCGACATTCGCTTCAAACCCGTTCACCGTCCGGTCTGCCTCTACCTCCAGGCGGGCCCGCCGCAGAGGACCGTCAAAATAGACGTTACCGCTATCGAATATGAAGGGGCGCCCGGCCAGGTCCAGTGTTCCCCGGCGCATCGTCGCTATGCCGTTGAGGCGAGGATCGGCAGCCGTCCCGGTCAATTTCAGGTCTGCTCCCCATTCGCTTTCCAGTCCGCGACCATCAATGAAGACCCGGCGATCCGCTGTGATCTGCATATCCAGCGCGAGTGAATGCCTGAGTGCGCTTTGGCCGTCACTTGCGTCGCCATCCTCTTTCCAGCGCACGTCGATGGCCTGTGCTTTGGATGATGGCAGGTTGTCGAGATTGAACCGAGCCGATCGTACGTCGACATTTCCGGAAGCGGTCCGCTTGTCTGCGCCACCAGCGAGATTGACCTTGCCATCCACGCGAAGTGAGTCGCCATCCCGATTATAGACCAACAGGTCAGCAAAATCGGTCGTGAGTTTGGTGTCGTCTGCCGAGAGTGTACCGGACACGCTCACCGTACCGCCATCAGCCCCTTTGCCCCTTCCGCGCAAGGTTAGGGCCTGGTCGACATAATCTGTGTCCAGATTCAAATTCACGAGCCTGAGGCTTGTTGCCCCGAACTCATAAATGCCATCCGTCAGCTTTGCTTCAGCGCTGAATGCGGGTGTTGTGAGTGTTCCGGTCAGGTCGGCCGATGCGTCTATGACGCCGCCAATATCATGTCCATATGCCAGGGCGAGCGATCTCAAATCCGACAAGTCGCCCTGAAGATTGGCCGTTCCCTGCACGGGGCGCTCCATGTCCAGGTGCGCGATACCGTCTGGATTGGCAGCGACCGGCAGGGTCGCCGACCCCGCAAGTCGCAAGTCGCCATAATCGCCTGCGCCATCCACGATCAGCGCTCCGTTCCTCAGTCGACCTGCCAGATCAATGGCCAGGGCGCGCTCGAGCCCGGGTAACGGACCCTCGACATTCATATCAAACTGGCCTTCCGGATTTGCTCCGAATAACAGGAAGTCTCCATTGCCATTTACCATCACCCGGCGCGTGGCTATACCCGCTGAAGCCAGGACCGGAGCCAGGTCAACACTGTCGACCGTCAGGGTCATGCGGGGCGTACGGGTTCGCTCAGCAATGCGCGCTTCGATATTCCCGCCGAAGATGGCGATGTTTGCCTCGACCGAGGGAGTTTCGCCCAACCGCCAACTGACGGGCTGAACGGAGCGGACAGCCTCACCAAGCAAGGTGCCATCCAGTTCTATCTGGCCGCTAGGATACTCAGCCCCGAAATCCGCCTCACCCAATATGTTCAGCGAAGTGGGTCGGGCAGTATGTTCGCGTTCGACCTGTATTGCGAAATTGTAGCCTTCCGGGGCATTGCGAATTTGTCCATCTACCGAGTCGAAGCGAAGCGACGGCGAGAGCCAAACATTCTGAACCTGGCCAGAGGCGGTGATCGACATGTCTTCATCCGGGGCCCGGTCCACGCTCAGTTCGACATCAAATGCACCGACATGCCGCGACCCGAGATCAAATCGGTCTCCGACTATATTGAGTTTGAGGTCGAGCCCGCGCTCGCCGCCATACAAGAGAGACCCTGAAAGCTGGGCCGTCTCATAGTCGGATTGGATGTCCCGCAGTGCGAACACACCGTCAGACCAGGATGCCATGGAGGTGATCTCGACAGGGTGGTCGCCGGCAATACCTTGCAAGGCGACCGGACCCGCCCAGCCATCGCCCGACCGTCTGAGATCTACGGACGTTTGCAAATCAGAGATAGCAATGGAGCCACGGCTAAACGCGCCGCCTGAGGATGCTAGGCTTATAGCATCCACGCCTCTTGGGCCGGAGAGTTGGAAGATGCCGGAGCTGAGGTCGATTGCCGAACCCGAGATAGGGATGGCATCGGACTGTGTGAATTGGCCCGACAGGTTCGCGGCCCCGCCAGGTGCGTAAGTGCCCGATAGGGACAGGTTCACATTGTCACCATCTATTCTGGCGGTCCGTACACGATAAGAGGAGTCTGTCTTTTGAACTGTGGCGCGCAGCCGCGCGATATTTCCGAAAGCTTTGGCGGCCGTCGCATTCATCTCGTTTATGCCATGCGCGTTGACGTCTGCGACGATTGATGGGGCGGCAAACGGACCCGTCACCGCGAGGCTTCCGGTGGCGGATAAGTCGGGTGCGGATGACAGGAGGCCAGACACCTGTTGAAGCCGCGCCTGAACGTCAAGTGTCTTCTCGCGTATACTGATCGCACCGCTTGCCGCTATGCGTCCTTTGGCAAGACGTGCAGTCGAAGGGTCAAGGGTGACGACCCCGGTGTCCCGGTTGTAGTCGCCTGCAACATCCACCTTCGGTGATTGGCCTGCGATCCGGCGACCCGTCGCGTTCGATGCCATGATGCCGGTGCCCGTCAGCGACCCTTTGAAGTTAACATATCGTCCGGTAGATACGATCTCCACNGGNCCTTCGACTTTCTNNAAAGGCAGGTCCGCACCCGCATTGGCGCNTAGTGCAGCATTGCCAGTCAGTCCGGGAGCCTCGCGGGGATCAGTCAGAGAGCCTGAAAAGACCAGATCGGCATCGAGGTTGACCAGTTCCTTGAGACCAGAAAACGTCACATCTAGATTGATCGGACCGTCGAAGTCGCGCTGGCGGCTGCGATATACACCGTTTGCGGATATGGACCCGGATGCAAGTGTGCCGGAAAATTCGAAAGGAATGCTCGCCTTCTCAATATCTCCATCAAGTTTCAGGGCGGCGGAGGGACCTATTAGTGTTCGCAGCTGTTCGGAGATCGGCAGGCGCGATGCGTTGANGTCCGCGCTGGCCAACAAGCCGCCAGCCGTGATCTTGCCCGTCAATTCGGCGACGGTCGCTCCTGAGATCTTCAGCTGAGCAAAGCCATCGCCATCATCCAGCGTTCCGCTGGCGCGGGCGCTGAGCGACGCACTATCGCCGTCGGGGAGATTTGAGAGTGTGGCCAGGGTACCTCCAGCGGGAGCGTCGACTTCTGCGTCTAGCCGGTAGGCACCTGAGGCTGTGCGCTTCAATGTGGCATCCACCCGGTCGCCGACACCTTCGAGCGGAAGCGCTGTCAGGGATAGATCGAACGTGCGCGATTTCGGCAAACGGAATTGGCCATCAATATCAAAAGCAGCGCGTGGACCGGCCACGCCTTCCTGCAACAGAAGCTCCGCGATACTGAGTTGATCGAGGGACACGGCCCAATTGCTGGAAGATTCCGAATTCTCATTCTCATCCCGTTCCAGGACGGGGCGGCGGCGCACATCGATTTTCTCGGCGCTGACAAGGTCAAGTTTCACGGTCTTCGACATCAGCCGCGCAGGTGACCAGGCGATGGCGACATTTTCCATGGTCAGCCACACGCCTTCAGAATCGGTCAGCGTGACGCGTGATGCGCCGAGCCGGTCCAAAGGGTCGCCGCTGAGGCCATTGATCTGGATTGTGCCCAATGGCCCCGCTTCACGGCCATCGATCTGAGACTCCACAAAAGCCCGCCCGCCGTCTGAGGCAATCCAGAGGCGTGCAGCAATGAGCAAGACGACCAGCGCAATGAGTGCCGACAGGATGGCCATCAACCATTTCCGTCTGCGGATCATGCCCAGGAGAGATGTGAGCGCCGCCATCAGAAAGATTGTCCGATGGAAACATAGATTTGAACCGGGTCTTCCCCATCGCGGCGGTCGAGTGGGGTGGCAATGTCAAACCGGACTGGTCCGAAGCCAGGGTAAAAGCGCACACCAAGTCCGAACGATGTCCGCATCTCGCCGAAGGCCTCGTCGATGGAGTCAGCTGCATAGCCGGAGTCGACAAAGGCGACGTAGCCCCACCGCTCGGACTTTCGCCAGCGCAGTTCAAGCGAGGCGGCGAACATGGCGTCGCCGCCAATGATGTTGCCGTCGGAATCTGTCGGTGAAAGAGACTGGTACTCGAAACCTCGTACGGACCCACCACCGCCCGCAAAGAATTTCCGGTCGACCGGCACGCCTTCGTCGCCCAGGAACGTGCCAGCTTCGGCACGCACAGCCGCGACCAGACGGTCGGAGATTTTTCGATAGGTCGAGGCGGAACTGGTAATCCGCGTATACGACGCTTCTCCGTCCCCGAACGAAATACCCGGCTCAACACCAAGAGAAACGCGGTTACCAGCCTGTGGGTCCAGCGGTGCCTTCACCGTATTGTAAGTCGCGCCGAGCGGAAACGAGAGGGTAACCTGCTCGACATAGTCGTCCTCGCCCTGCGCCCGCAGCTCGTAGTCGGTGGAGCGGGTCGCGTCCAGCGTCGTGCCAGCGGACAGCGTAAATTGTTCGTTGAAAGGCTGGGACAGGCTGGCCGAGACGCTCGCGCCTTGTAGGTCGTAGGCGTCGGTTTCTTCTGCGCGCACGCCTGTCTCAGCGGAGAAGTTACGCCCATAGCGACCGATATTCGGCCGCTCATAACTCAGCGTCAGCTCGCTTGTGCGCGTTGCGATCTGGGCATCGACACCGAGTGTGTCGCCAATGCCGGTCAGATTGCGTCTCTCCCAGCTGGCGGTCGTGCCAACACCATCAGATGTCGAGACGCTGACACCGGCGCCAACGGAGCGACGCTTGCCTTCAGATAGCTGGAGTTCGACGGGATGCAGCCCATCGCTGTCGGCTGTCTTATGGATGTTCACGCCGATGCCGTCGAAGAGATTTGTTCCCCTTACGCGCGTTCGCAAGGTTTCCATCTTCTCCGGGGCATAATAGTCGCCAGACTGCCAGTTGCGGAGGATGTTGATGGCGCTGTCTTTGGTTTTCAGCGAGTCTGGAACAACGAGTTCGCCAAGTTTCACGCGAGGGCCTGGAACCAGCTTGTAGGTTAGCTCCAGGGTCTTGTCGGCGCGGGATGCGAGCGCATCGATGCCCTCGCTTTCTGCAAACGCGTATCCGGAATCGCGGAGCTGACTGACGAGCTGCTTCTCCAGCGTCTCTATGTCTTCGGTGACCGCCCATGTGCCGATGCCCAGCTCATCTGTAACGGCGTCGATCTGATTGCTGACATCTGCGGGCAAGTCATCCACGCCGGAAAGGGCCACCGATGCGATCGTGAACCGATCGCCCAAATCCACATCAAGACGCGGGCGCGTGTCCATGTCTTCCACGAGATCCGGGCTGACAATGGCGGTGAAATAGCCTTCGGAAGCGAGGTATTCCTCAAGGGCGCCAGCGGCCTGCGTGGCGCGGCGGCGCACATCCAGAAGGCTGGTCGGCGCTCCGGCGCGAATTTCCACCGCGTCGCGCGCACCCGATTCCAGATTCCTCGGCAACCCCTCGATCGTGACGGGAATTGTGGTCGTGTCGGACGCTTGAGTTTCGTCGTTGCCCGTAAAAGGAAGATAGGCACAGGCGGGTATCAGGCTGAGCGCAAGACAGCAGACAGCAGTCCTGCCAAAGGGCAGGGCACGACTCTCCGCTGGGCGTTCTGCCCGGTTTACCATCCTGTGCTCGATCCTTGCCTATTCATTGAGTTATGTGGGCCTTCTGGCTGAGTGTACGGTGAACAAGTTTGCTGAAATTTGTCACTTCCAAGCCGATAGCTGTTTTTTTGCATATGGGCGATACGTCCCGAGCTCGCAAAAATAGTCTTCACGGGCCTGATTGCGCGATGTCTGGCTGTCCCCCATATTTACAACTTCAATCTTTCCCGTGGGGATTTTCATGACATATCTGATGGTTCTGGGCGGCCTCGTCCTCCTGTTTATTGGAGGGGAGGGGCTGGTTCGCGGATCGGTCAGTGTTGCGCGTAAGCTCAACATTTCCGAACTGGTCATAGGCCTCACTCTGGTCGGTTTCGGTACGTCGGTTCCTGAACTAGTGACCAGTTTGCGCGCGATAAATGAAGGCGCCGTCGGCATAGCGGTTGGCAATGTCGTTGGTTCCAACATCGCCAATATCCTTCTCGTGCTCGGTGTGGCGGCCCTGATCCATCCCATCATTACCAATCCATGCGCCCTGATGCGCGATACATCGATCATGGTCATTGTTACCGCCCTTCTGTGCGTGTTGATCTGGTTCGACCTGTTTTCACGCCTTGCAGGATTTGTGCTGGTCGCATGTTTGCTGGGCTATATTGCCTTCTCCGTGTTTGCCGACCAGGCAGCTGGCGACGAAGTGGCTGAAATGCACGCCGGGGAAGGCGAAACGGTTGAAGCCAATTACGGCGTGGTGAAGGGGGTATTCATTGCCCTGGCGGGCCTGGTGGGCGTGGTGTTCGGCGCGAAGCTGCTTGTCGACGGCGGCGTAGTCATTGCACGAGAGTTTGGCATCAGCGAGACGGTCATCG
>JGI24655J20075_1000050_pt1 | contig 60246 bp, 53 predicted proteins | sample MalvirmetaMSP112_FD_20075 | JGI IMG/M metagenome (IMG submission 20075) | reverse complement strand
TGTACGCACTCGGTTCCGATTTTGCGATCCAGCTCTTTTTTGACCGGGTTGCGTCAACAAAATCCCGCCATGAGCAAAATGTCCCCATCACCAATTTCTTCGAAACCAGAGACGGCAGCTGGATGTGTCTCGTATCCCGGCAAGGTGAAGTCGATTGGGCCCCGATCTGTCGAGCGATCGACCGGGAGGAATTGATTGAAGATGAGCGGTTCACTTCCGCCAAGGCGCGCCGGAAGAACAGGGCCGAAGTCGTAAACATTCTAGATGAGGGGTTCGCAAAATACGACAAGGCCGAGATGGCCAAACGGCTGGATGCGGAATCCCTCGCCTGGGCGCCTGTCCAGACTTTGGCCGAAGTGGCCAAAGATCCGCAAGCCATCGCTGCAGGCGCGATTGTTCAGACACCGAGCGCGAAGGGCGATGGCTCAACTTATGCTTCGCCAGCCTCGCCAGTTCGTTTTCCCGGCGCAGACGACGGGCCTAAAGGCCCCTCGCCCGCATTGGGTCAGCACACGCGGGATGTACTCGATCAACTGGGCCTGACGGACGACGCCATCGCGAGTCTCTATACAGACGGAATTGTGTCTTAGCGGCCCTTGAACTCGGGCGTCCTTTTTTCAAGGATCGCGTCCACTCCCTCCATATGGTCCTCAGTCTTGTGCATGAGGGCCTGAGAGGCGGCGGACATTTCCATGATCGTTTCGTAGGAAGCATTGGTGCCATGACGCATGAGAGTTTTTGCTAGGCGCAAGGCTTGAGGTGGCTGCGCAGCAATCTGCTCGGCCAGCGCCATGGCTTCGTCCATCAGCGTATCGCCCGGGACGACTTTCGAGACGAGACCCCAGTCTTCTGCTGTGGCGGCATCAATGACTTTGCCCGTGAACAGAAGCTCAGCTGCGCGGGATGATCCGATCAGTCGGGGCAGCAGCCATGCGCCGCCATCACCGGGGATCAGGCCAAGCTTCAGGAAGGTGACGCCCATCTTGGCCTTGTCGGAGGCTATGCGAATATCGGCCATGCAGGCGACGTCGCAACCAAGACCAATCGCGGCCCCGTTTACGGCCGCGATCATCGGTACTTCAAGATTGTAGAGCGATTTCACAATCAAGTGGATGTTACGGCGATAACCTTCACGGATGTCATGCGGCGCGCCGCCGAACGCGCCGGTGCCCTCTTTCATCGCTTTCACGTCGCCGCCGGCGGAGAATGCTCGGCCAGCGCCCGTCAAAATCACGCAGCGGATTTCAGCGTCCGCAACAATCTCATTACATGCAACTGCGATGGCCAAACCATCACCCTCCGCCCCCAGCGCATTGAGGCTATCGGGGCGGTTCAGCGTCAAGATCATGATGGATCCGCGCTTCTCTGTTGTCACGATCGACATGTCTGGAAATCCTCCGTGTTTTCTGAATGCGTTGCTGGCAGGCGAGCACAGGATTGTCCATCGGGCAAACGGCCTCTTGCCGCACGGTCAGAGTTTGATTTTTGAGTGGGTGGTGCGGATGAGAGGACTCGAACCTCCACGCCTTGCAGCGCTGGAACCTAAATCCAGTGCGTCTACCAATTCCGCCACATCCGCATGACGGGTTTTCCTACGCGAGCCGTGACCACGCTTCAACACCAAACCCACGCAGGGGCTGCGAATTTATTGCTGTTCGCCGTGCAGGGCGCTCAGGATATCGGGAAGTTCAGATTCCAGGTCTTCGGCGATCAGCCCTGCCCCAACGCGGCGTCCGGCCTCACCATGTAGCCAGCTGGCCATGGCCGCCGCGGTGAACGTATCAACACCCTGCGCCATGAGACCGCCTGCAATGCCCGCCAAAACATCGCCAGATCCAGCCGTTGCAAGCCAGTGCGTTGCGTGTGTGTTCACAATGGCCATACCGTCTGGTTTGGCAATAACGGTGTCTGGGCCTTTCAGCAGGACGACGCAGCCAGTCATTCGGGACGCTTTGCGCGTCGCTTCGACCTTGTTTACTTCTGAGTCCAGCAGGTCACCAAAGAGTCGATTGAACTCACCGATATGAGGTGTAATCAGGTCATCTGACCGCAGCTGTCTGTAGAAGCCATCATGATCATCGGCGAAGACGGTCAAGGCATCTGCGTCGAGAACAGCCTTCGATTTCGATGAAAGCAAACACTCAACATTCTTTTTTGTGCCGGTCGTGATGCCCGCGGCAGGCCCGAGGATCACCGTGCTGGCGGATTCAATACTCTCGCGCAGCTGCTCAGCATCCGACACTTCCTTGAGCATGACAGCAGTCAGATGACTGGCATTTACCGCAACAGCGTCCGGCGGAGACAACAGAGTCACGAGCCCGGCACCGGCCCTCAGCCCCGCGCGGCTGGCCAGACGCGCCGCGCCCGTCGATGCGACATTGCCACTGACCACGGCCAAATGACCTCGGGCATGCTTGTGGCTGCCCTGCCCCGGCTGGGGCAGATTGCGTCCCCACAATATGGGGCTGTTTTCGAGCAGTTTGCTCTGAACCGGCACACCAATATCTGCGACGAATATGCCTCCGCAATATGCGGCACCCGGAAACAGGACGTGTGCCGGCCGCAACGCAGCGAATGTGATGGTTCCTTCTGCCCGGAAACACGGGCCAAGTGGTTTGGCAGACTCGCCATGAATGCCGGAAGGTACATCAATCGAGACAACGCGACCGCCGCGCTCCGCCAGCTTTGCTGGAACGCCCTCGAGCGGTCGGGAAAGGCCGCCACCAAACAGAGCATCCAGAACTATCTCGTGTGGGGTCTCCAATGCGGCATTGAGTGGCTTGATCTCACCCTCCCACTCGGCCGCTGCCTTGGCAGCATCTCCTTTGAGAGATTGCTTTTCCACAAGGCAGAAAACCTCGACGTCTCGCCAAAGCTTTGCCAGTTTCGCCGCAGCGATGAACCCATCTCCGCCATTGCCACCTGGGCCACACAGAACCTGGATGCGGCCTTCCGGCCATTGTGCATGGACGAACTCGGCTACGGCGTTTCCAGCGCGTTGCATGAGGTCGAAGCTGTCAGTGCCGCTGGAAAAAAGTGCTTCTTCTGCGGCCCGCATTTCCTGCGGAGTAAGAATAGGTCTGCCCATAGTGCAGGCTCATAGCACGCGCGTTTCGGATTCGCTGCCCAGCTGCTGAATTTTCAGACCTTCGGCGCTGCGTTCCAGAGTGGTAACTGAGCAATAGGTTGGGCGGAAAACAAGCGTCTCGGCACGTTGCTGAAGCTTGCTGACGACTGCATTGATTGCCACGAAATGTGTGAAGACGACTGTATTGTCGGAAAGGCCTTCCAAGCGAGCGATCATGGCATCTCGCCAGGCACGATGTGTGCTGGCTTCATTTTCCCATGTGCCGCCCATGAAAACGCGCAGCCATTCAACGCGATCGTGTATGTCTTCCGGGGTCGAAATTTCCGACACTTCCTCAATGACACTTGCGGTTAGACCAAGACGTGCCTCCAACGGGCGCGCCGTCTCGCGGCATCTCTGCATTGGGCTGCTGACAATGTGGCTCACGCCCAGAGCGTGAAGTTCTATTGCAGCAGATTCGGCCTGACGGTGCCCAAGATCGCTCAAACCCGGGTTGGGATGGTTGCCCCAACTCGCGGCAGCTTCCCCATGACGGACGAGATAGAGCATGAATCCTCCAAAGCCAGCGGCTATTCCGACTTTCAATAATTGTAAGTCCGATCACCCTTGAGGAAGGGAACCGGTGCGAGTTGGTTTCAAACCTGCTTCGCGCAAATATCCAACAGATTCAATCATTCACGCGACGATACTCTAAGGTCGCGCCTTGAACTGCCGCGATGTACGAACAGGCAATTCCTTTGCCGGACCTGCAACATGCATTAGAGGTCAGAAGGTGTTTCGCACAAAATAAGGGCAGCAAAGTCCAAAATTCGATCACGCCCTATCAACCTGATGCTAACTCTCATACTGGGTCTCGCTTCCATCGCAGAAGGCGCATACCCGTTGACTACACGAACCAAACGGCTGGGAGATACGGGCCATGAAGAAAATTGAGGCGATCATCAAACCTTTCAAACTGGATGATGTTAAGGAGGCGCTGCAAGAGATTGGTCTGCAAGGAATGACCGTTGTTGAAGCCAAAGGCTTCGGGCGCCAGCGCGGACACACGGAACTCTACCGCGGTGCGGAGTACGTGGTCGACTTCCTGCCCAAGCTTAAGATTGAAATTGTGCTTGCCGACAGTGCGGTAGAAGGCGCAGTCGACGCGATCAAGAAAGCTGCTCATACTGACAAGATCGGTGACGGCAAAATCTTCATTTCTGACATCACTGATGCGGTAAGAATCCGCACGGGCGAAACCGGCGACGCAGCCCTTTAAAGGCTAGGTCGTCGAATACCAAAAACTACAGAAGCTGTTTACTGGAGGGCAAATTCCAATGGCCGATAACCTGTTGAAACTTATGAAGGATGAGGACGTCCAATACGTCGACCTTCGCTTCACCGACCCTCGCGGGAAGATGCAGCATGTTTCTTTTCACAAGAACATGGTCGAAGATGATTTCTTCACCGAAGGTCAGATGTTCGACGGCTCATCCGTCGCTGGCTGGAAGGCCATCAACGAGTCCGATATGGTGCTGATGCCTGACACCAGCACGGCCATGATTGACCCATTCTTCCAGCAAACCACGCTGGCTGTAATGTGTGATATCCTCGACCCGATCACGGGGCAGGCCTACAATCGCGACCCACGCACAACGGCCAAGAAGGCCGAAGCATATGTGAAGTCGAGCGGCGTGGGCGACACGGTATTCTTTGGCCCCGAAGCTGAGTTCTTTGTCTTCGATGATGTTCGCTGGTCCACTGAGCCCCACAAGACCGGATACAGCTTCGACTCGACCGAACTGCCGGTGAACACCGACAAAGAGTACCCGATGGGCAATATGGGCCATCGCCCAGGACCTAAAGGCGGCTATTTCCCTGTTCCGCCGGTCGACTCCGAACAGGACATGCGCTCTGAAATGCTTTCCGTGATGGCCGACATCGGCCTTGATCCTGAGAAGCATCACCACGAAGTGGCGCCAGCACAGCACGAACTGGGGCTGAAATTCTCGACGCTCACCACGATGGCAGATCGTCTTCAGCTTTATAAATACGTAATCCACAATGTGGCAGCGTCTTACGGCAAGACGGCAACCTTCATGCCGAAGCCGATGTTTGCCGACAACGGGTCCGGTATGCACGTCCACCAGTCTATCTGGTCCGGTGGCAAGCCGCTCTTTGCCGGTGACCAATATGCTGGCTTGTCTGAGCAGTGCCTGTATTACATCGGCGGCATCATCAAGCATGCGCGCGCTCTGAATGCCCTCACCAACCCTTCGACGAATAGCTACAAGCGCCTCGTCCCCGGTTACGAAGCCCCCGTCATGCTCGCCTATTCTGCGCGCAACCGGTCTGCCTCAATCCGTATTCCGTTCGGTTCCAATCCGAAAGCAAAGCGTATCGAAACACGCTTCCCGGACCCTACGGCAAACCCGTACCTGGCATTCGCCGCCCTGCTCATGGCTGGTCTTGATGGTATCGAAAACAAGATCCATCCGGGCGACGCCATGGATAAAGACCTTTACGATCTGCCGCCTGAAGAGGCGAAATCGATCCCGCAAGTGTGCGGCTCACTGCGAGAAGCGCTTGCAGCGCTCGACGCAGACCGTACATTCCTTACCAAGGGCGGCGTGTTCGATGACGACCAGATCGATGCTTATATTGAGCTGAAGATGGAAGAGAACATGCGCTATGAACTCCACCCACATCCGGTGGAATTCGACATGTACTACAAGGTCTAGGGGCCTGTTCTCTCTCTCCTCTAACCCTTGTAGAGGCCGGTATCGCAAGGTACCGGCCTCTTCTTTATCCAGCTTTGGAACCTCACAGAAAACCGAACTACACTCGGCAGAAAAGCCTCGAGCGGCTCCCGAGCGTCGAGGACTGGGCCTCTAACTGTATTTTCTGTTGTGCCAATATTCCGGCCTGAAACCAAAAACGCCCCGACCATTTGGACGGGGCGCTTGAATATTGGATCTGTATTTGAATCAGCCAGCTTCCGGCTGACTCTTCTTGGCGTGGACGTAGAGTGGCTCGGCATTGCCCTCGACCACTTCGCCATTGATCACGACCTCTTCCACACCGCGCAGGTTTGGCAGCTCGAACATCGTGTCGAGCAGGATACCTTCCATGATCGAACGCAGTCCGCGTGCACCCGTCTTCCGGGCGATAGCGCGACGAGCAACGGCTGTCAGAGCCTCTGGCGTGAAGTTGAGCTCAACGCTCTCCATGTCGAACAGCTTCTGATACTGTTTCAGCAAGGCATTCTTGGGCTCTGTGAGGATCTTGATCAATGCAGACTCGTCCAGGTCTTCCAGTGTCGCGATGACTGGCAAACGCCCGATGAATTCCGGGATCAAGCCGAAGCGCTGCAGATCTTCGGGCTCAGTGTTACGAAGGATTTCGCCAACCCCCCGCTCTTCCGATTCCTTCAATGAGGCGCCGAAACCGATGGAGGCCCCATCTCCGCGTGACGCAATGATCTTGTCGAGTCCGGCAAAGGCACCGCCGCAGATGAACAGGATATTGGTCGTGTCCACTTGCAGGAATTCCTGCTGTGGATGCTTGCGACCGCCCTGAGGTGGTACAGCCGCAACCGTACCTTCCATGATCTTGAGGAGTGCCTGCTGAACTCCCTCACCGGACACGTCGCGCGTGATCGATGGATTGTCAGACTTGCGGGAAATCTTGTCGATTTCATCAATATAGACAATGCCGCGCTGGGCACGTTCGACATTGTAATCAGCCGACTGCAGCAGCTTCAGGACAATGTTCTCAACGTCCTCACCAACATAACCAGCTTCCGTCAGCGTTGTTGCGTCAGCCATCGTAAACGGCACATCCAGGATGCGCGCCAATGTCTGAGCCAACAGTGTCTTGCCGCAGCCGGTCGGGCCGACCAGCAGGATATTGGATTTGGACAGTTCGACGCCGTCTGTTTTTCCAGCATGTGAGAGGCGTTTGTAGTGATTGTGCACGGCAACCGAAAGAATCCGCTTCGCNTGCACCTGGCCGATGACATAGTCATCCAGCACATCGCAGATTTCCTGCGGTGTCGGGACGCCTTCGCGAGACCGGACCATTGAGGTCTTGTTCTCTTCGCGAATNATGTCCATGCANAGTTCAACGCATTCATCACAGATGAACACGGTCGGGCCGGCAATCAGCTTCTTCACTTCATGCTGGCTTTTTCCACAAAACGAACAATAGAGTGTGTTCTTGGAATCGCCTGAGCCATTTTGTTTAGTCATGCCATCCTCAATGCCGGGTAAGGCTTAATTTCGTCTTTAAGACGTCGCGCGTTGTGTACTATTGAAACAATAGGGTTATCAGCCTGCCCTGCAAGAGGCAGGCCGCAATGACGTGAGAGAGGTCCCCTATTTATCATCCTCGGCCGTCCGGCGCTCGAAGACCTTGTCCACAATGCCAAATTCCTTGGCCTCTTCTGCGGTCAGAAACGTATCCCGATCCAGCTTCCGCTCAATCACATCATATTCCTGGCCCGTGTGGCGGACATAGATATTGTTGAGACGGCGTTTCAATTCGATGATTTCCTCTGCATGGCGCTCAATATCGGTTGCGACACCCTGGTATCCACCCGAAGGCTGGTGAAGCATCACGCGCGCATTCGGCAGCGCGATACGCATACCCTTTTCGCCAGCAGCAAGCAGAAGCGACCCCATGGAGGCGGCCTGACCAATACACACCGTGGAAATGGGGCATCGAATATACTGCATCGTGTCGTAGATCGCGAGGCCAGAGGAAACATATCCGCCGGGGCTGTTGATATACATTGCGATATCTTTTTTCGGATTTTCCGACTCAAGGAAGAGCAATTGCGAGGTGATCAGGGCAGCCATGCTGTCATCGATGCCGCCCGTAACGAAGATGATCCGCTCTTTCAGCAGGCGCGAGAAGATGTCGAAAGCCCGCTCGCCGCGGCTCGTCTGCTCCACAACCATGGGAACAAGGTTGAGCGCTGTCTGGAAAGAAGTCGTCATGAATTGGGCCTTGATGGTTTCTCAAAGGAATCTTTACTGCACAGAAGTGGCAGAGAGACGTATATTTGTCTACGCGTGCATCACTGCAAGAGGTATTCCGCTGTGGAAACAGTTAGCGGAACGGCCACTCTGATGAACGACTTGGTAGATCGGCGTCCGGATGTTGCATGAAAGCGAGATAATCGGCGTGCACGGTTTCAGCCTGCAGATCACGCAACAGCATATGATACCCCTTTTCATAATAGACCGTCCGAACATGCGCGGGCAGGAAATTCGCTGATCGCTCAACGCCATGTGGGGGGATGACATAATCGTTCGCACCATAGGAAATCAACACGGGCAAATCGACTGGAAGGTCAGCGATTCTGTCATGAGCTGTCTCCATCAGTGAGACGACTCCATAAACCTGATCAATTCGGTTTTCCCGCAACATCAGGGGGTTGGCCCAAGTCTCCCGGAGCATATCGATATTATCGCTGGGCTCGATACGTACAAAGCGGGCTGGTGGTCGAACGATCCAGCCGGGATTGGTGTGAGCCGACATCCACAGGCTGGCTCGGTAGAGTGGGTTCATCGCGCCCCAACCGCGCAAGCCTGGACCCGATGCGATCAATCGGTCTGCGTCAGGGGGTGTGTCTGAGCCGAAAGCCGAAATGGCGACGGCGGCGCCCATGGATATGCCGACAACCGTGATGGTTGCATCGGGATGTGCACGACGTGCGACCGCAACAGCCGTGCGGAGATCTTCCCGCATCAATTCTTCATCCGGCCATAGCCCCCTGCCCGGCGAGCGTCCAAAACCCCTTTGGTCATAAGCATATGTCACTACGCCATGCTCAGCCCAGTAAGGTGCCGCCATATGGAAGGCATTGGCGAAATCGTTCATGCCATGCACGCCGACAACCACATGCTCTGGCTCGTGGTCAGTCTGCGCGGCCCAGACCGTCAGACCAAGTTCTGCGCCGTCATGAGAAATGAAAACATCACGCTCAGGCAGAAATTGTGGAACGGAGTTGGTAACATTGGCGAGTGAGCCAGCCGTGACGGGATGAACGCACCCCGAGAGCAGGAAGGTCGCGTAAAAAAGGATCAGGGCGCCAAAGCCCCACGCACTTCGGCGCGCAAGGAGGGTAAGACCTCTTGTTCGAACCAGGTATTGCGTTTTAGCCAAGACGTGTTTCTCCAACTCGGATGCGGTAGTGTGAATATACGCTCACTTGTGTACTCCTTCCAACATCGAACGGTTTCCGTCAAGCTCGACTTGCGTCGAACACCCAAGTGCCAAGCCTGCGCATGGGCACCGATGAGCAAAGTCACTTTAGTATTCGTCAACAGGTCCAGTGTTTGCGTTCGCCAGGTCTGGGCGCAGATCCGCATGGGCGGGCGGTCGCCGCCATTTCGGTCATATCCGGGAAAGCAGAAGCCCATTGGCAAGATGGCGACCCTTCTGGGATCATAAAAATCTTGCTCAGATATCTGCATCCAGTCACGAAGCCGTGATCCCGACGGATCTTTGAAGGGCATGCCAGAGCGATCAGCCTTGTTGCCCGGTGCCTGGCTCGCAATCAGAATACGCGCACCGGAATGCGCTTGAAGGATTGGGTTTGGGGGGCGATCCATCTGGCCTTCGCACAGTCGGCATGCCCGAATTTTTTCAAGTTGTGTTTTCAAATGGAGAGACATGGCGTTTCATACAGTTTCTAACTGTGTCCTGATTGCAGAAGGCCCGAGCCGATGCGCATATCCCGCATTATTGACCCCCGTATGCATGATCTCGGAGCCGGTTTTCTGGTCCGAAGAATTCTTCCATTTCACGCCCACAAATCTGTGGGGCCTTTCGTGTTCTTCGATCACTTCGGTCCGACTGAATATCCGCCGGGCTCGACATTTGACGTTCGCCCCCACCCTCATATCGGTCTGGCGACCGTCACTTTCCTGTTTGATGGTGCAATCCGGCATCGGGATTCACTCGGAACCGATCTGGTGATCGAGCCCGGAGCCGTCAACTGGATGACGGCGGGGCGAGGCATTGTTCATTCGGAGCGCACTCCAGATACTCAGCGCGTAAACGGGCAAAACTTGCACGGCCTTCAGACCTGGGTTGCCCTGCCCAGGGATGAGGAGGACAGCGCGCCCACCTTTGTCCACCATAGTGCCGATACTCTACCGGAGTTCCTGGTGGACAATGTGACTGTCAAAGTACTTGCCGGGACTGCGTGGGACAAAACATCACCCGTTTCGTTTCCATGGCCGATCATTTACGTCGCTCTCGAAGCAACGTCCGAATCCGAAATTGTCCTGCCTGGCGATCTCGCTCTGGAGCGCGCCCTCTATGTAGTGACGGGCGAAGCCAAAATCGGTGATACGATTGCAGGCGTTGGCCGTATGGCTGTGCTTGAACCGAATGTGGATGTGCCGGTTGTTATGGCTCCTGGCACAAAAGCAGTTATCTGCGGCGGCGCACCAATGGAATCTCCGCGAAAGATCAACTGGAATTTCGTCTCGAGCGACGCCGAAAAGATAGCCGCGGCCAGAGCGGACTGGACAGCTGCAATACAAGCTGGGGGCACGGCAAGATTTCCTGCGGTTCCGGGAGATGAGGATGAGTGGATTCCCCTTCCCTCGTGATTCTGGGGCCAGATTTCTGGTGAACCCCTTCCTTGCCGATTGATATCGCTCGTGCCAGATCATGACCAACAAGAGTCTTTGACGGGGAAATACAAAAATGAAGCGACTACTCATTTCGGCGTCCGTGCTAACGCTCGCGGCCTGCGGCGCACAAGAAACCGCGACGGACACACCGATCACAACGGAGCCTGAAGCATCATCTGAATTGTTGATGCCGCTGCCAGATCAGACCAGTGCGGATATTACTGCGGATGACCTCGCGGTTCGCATCAAGACCCTTGCCGACGACACATTCGAAGGCCGCGGTCCGGGGACCGAGGCTGGCGAAGCGTCGGCTGACTGGATTGCGGCTGAGATGCAGCGCATCGGTCTGACGCCTGCGGGAGACGATGGAAGCTTTTTCCAGACTGTCAAAATGGTGAACCAAACGGTCGACACGGGCGCCTCATACTTCAAGCTTACCACACCCGATGGTACGGAGCTGCCGATGACGCCAAAGGAAGACGTTGTTTTCTGGACGAAGCGCCAAAATGCCAATGAGCTGAGCTTTGATCCCACCGACGTTGTTTTCGTAGGCTACGGATCTGTCGCTCCGGAATATGACTGGAACGACTACGCGGATCAGGATTTCACCGGTAAAACTGTCGTTATGCTTGTCAACGATCCCGGATTTGCAACCGGTGACCCAGACCTCTTCAAGGGCAAGTCCATGACCTATTACGGGCGCTGGACATACAAGTTTGAAGAAGCGGCACGACAGGGCGCAACTGCCGCTATTGTCATTCACGAGACCGAACCAGCCTCATACGGCTGGGATGTTGTTTCCAACTCGTGGAGCGGTGCGCAGTCAGATCTCGTGCGTGCCGATGGCGGCGCTGAGCGTACAATGCTCGAAGGCTGGATTACACGAGACACAGCCGAGTCCCTGTTTGCCAGTGCAGGCCTCGATCTGGAAACGCTGAAACAACAGGCAAAATCAAAAGACTTCGAACCTGTCGCGCTGGACGGAATAAAGGCGAGCGGGAAGATTTCGCAAGCGATCGAACAGCTTGAAAGCCGGAACGTTGTCGGAAAACTCCCAGGGGCAACCGCGCCGGATGAATACATGCTGTACACAGCACACTGGGACCACCTCGGAAAGAAGTCTGAAGAAAAGACCGGCGCGCCGGGCGAGGATTTCTATCAGGACCAGATATTCAACGGCGCCGTCGACAATGCGACCGGTTCTGCCGCGCTTCTCGAGATTGCAGAAGCCATGGCAAGCGAAGAACTCGAGCGGTCGGCCCTTTTCCTGTCTGTGACGCTCGAAGAATCCGGTTTGCTTGGTTCTGCCTATTATGCCGAAAACCCGTTGGTGCCCCATCGCCAAGTCGTTGCGGGTATCAACATGGATGGTGCGCTGCCGATCGGCCGGACCAAGGACATGGTAGTTGTCGGATACGGCGCGTCCGAGCTCGAGGACATGTTGAAAGATGTGCTCGACGAGCAAGGCCGCGTGATCAAGCCGGATGCCAAACCCGAAGCCGGCTATTTCTATCGCTCGGACCATATCTCCCTGGCCAAGAAGGGCGTGCCCATGTTGTACGCCGATGGCGGTCAGGACAAGGTCGATGGTGGTGTGGCTGCAGGCAAGGCAGCCGCGGCGGTCTACACGGCTGAGCGCTATCACAAGCCAATGGATGAGTATTCCGATGATTGGGATCTGTCCGGCTTCACCGAAGACATCCAGGCGCTTTACCAGGTTGGGCTACAGATTGCCCAATCTGATGAATGGCCCACATGGTATGCGGGCAACGAGTTCGAATCTGTTCGCAAGAAGAGCCTGGAACAAGACTAAACGATCGTCCCCGCCCTGTTCGGCGGGGACTTTTTCCTGAATGGAATGACCTGACGCATGCTTTCGTATCAACACGGATTTCACGCGGGAAACCGCGCGGACGTAGTCAAGCACGCGGTCTTGCATTCGGTGTGCCGTCACCTGACACAGCGTAATGATCGCATTCTCTATGTGGAAACACATTCAGGTCGAGGACGATACGATCTTGAAGGCCCGCAGGCGCGAAAAGGAGATGAGGCCGGGGACGGCATTCTCTCCATATTGGAGGGGCAGACTCCTAAACCGCTTCGATCATGGGTCGAGTTCGTTGAGACGGCTGGTATCAATAGCTACCCCGGCTCTCCCGCTCATGCGCAGACCCTACTGCCTACGGATACTCGCTACGTCTTATTCGAAAAGCATCCAGCTGAATACGAAGCCTTGAATCATGCCATCGGCGATGACGACCGTATTCAGATCAAAAAAGCGGATGGATACGCCAGCGCGCTGAAACTGTCTCCCAGAAGCGGTGAAACCATGGTCTGTCTGGTCGATCCGAGTTACGAAACAAGTCGGGATATTGATGCGTTGGCGCTGTGGACTCCCAAAGCCCTGAAGCGATGGCCAAAGGCGGTGCTGATGCTATGGCTACCATTGTTTCGTGATGGTCGTGAGAGCGAGTTTGGCGAGTATCTGACGACGCTCGGCGACTGCAAGGTTTACGGGGCGCGCTGGCCGGTCGATGCATTGCAGGAAACGGCCCTCGAAGGCTCCGCCATGGTTGTTTTCAATGGACCGACGACGGCGGATGCTGAATGTGCCGCTATCGCAACAGCGCTCCAGTCATGGTGGTCTGACAAGCCGTTGGGAGCCTGACCGGTCATGCGATGCGATGTGCTTCTGATAGGCGGCGGACACGCACACATCACAGCGCTTCGCTGGCTCAAGAAACACTCCTGCCCGCACATGAAATTCAAGCTGGTGAACCCACGGGCCTACGCCGTCTATAGTGGCATGGTGCCTGGCTTTGTTGCGGGACATTTTGACCGAAACGAAGTGGAGGTCGATCTGAACCGCTTATGTGTCGAAGCCGGGGTTGATATTGTCTATGATTCAATCGTTGATTTTGATCCGGTCGGGAAAACTGCGACCGGGGAAACGGGTGCATCCTACTCCTTCACCCAGGCGTCTATCGATGTCGGTATCGTGTCTGCGCCCGTAAGCCTCTCAGAAAAGAAAGGCAACCTGGCCGTAAAGCCGATGTCGCATTTCGTTGAAGCGTGGCAACAGGATTCAGGTAATCTCTCCGAAGGGGTTGCAATCATTGGGGGTGGCCTCGGCGGTGTAGAGCTTGCGCTAGCTGTTCGGCACAAGATGAACGCCTGCCGCCTCCCTACATCTACCCCTTTGGCAATCGTGGATCGGTCGGAAATACTTTCATCAAGTTCGCCATCATTGAGGCATGCGCTATGCGAGCGCCTGAACGCGGCAAGCGTAACGATTATCGAAAACACACAAGTGCGCGCGCATGAAAATGGCTGCCTGATGTTGGATTCTGGACAGTCCCTGACTGCACAACTGGTTCTATGGACCGCCGGTGCCCACGCGCCTGGCTGGCTGGAGGAATCAGGACTTGAGACGAGTGGCGGATTTCCAGTCGTAAATTCATGCCTGCAGTCGATCTCACATCCAGACATTTTCATTTCAGGCGATGTGGCTTCTCTTCAAAAGGGTCACATACCCAAAGCAGGCGTGTATGCCGTGCGGCAAGGGCCCGTCCTCATGCAGAATCTGATCGCGAAGCTGAGCGGCGCACCTTTACAGAATTATGATCCGCAGAAGGATTACCTCAAACTTGTAAGCCTTGGCGCGCGTGCCGCAATAGCTGAAAAATGGGGTCACACAATTCAGTTTCCAGGTCTGTGGGGGCTCAAGACCCTGATCGACCGATCATTTGTTCAGGACTGAAGCGAGATGGATCCTGCAGACCGTGCTGCCGCCTCGTCCAGAATGACGCCTGCCGCAATTTCGCTGGCATCCCTATCGCCTTCTTTCATCCGATCCAGTGCAATTCGTTGCCGATTCAACTGTGCTAAAAGTTTATCTGGATCGGTCAACCAATCCTGCGCCGCGGCAGCGATAAGGTCGGCCTTCTGCTGGGTTTGAACAAATTCCGGCACAATTGGCTGATCGTCGCTCACGATATTGAGCAATGTAATATGCGTTTTGCTGTAAAGCAGGCCTCGCGCCAAGGCCCATGTGATCCATCCTGTCTTGTACGCAACGATCATAGGCGTATCCTGCATGGCAAGTTCCGTGGTCACCGTACCAGAGCAAGCAAGCGCCAGATCTGCCGCCGCCATTGCGTCATATCGTGCGCCGGGATTGCTTGAGACAATCGACCATGACGCAATGCCTGGAAAATCCTCCCGGAATTGAGTTGCAACGTTGGAAGCCGGCATGAAGACGATTTTGAGATTTGGATCGTTCGATTTCAGCGCTTTGGCTGCGCTCACCAATTCGGGAGCAACGCGCTTGATTTCGCTGGGTCGACTACCTGGCAATACGAGAACAAGCTTTGCGTCCTCGGGTATACTCTGGCCCGCGCGAAAGCTGGACCCATTTCCTTGAACATGGCGGGAAATGGCAGGGTTGCCAATCACTGTCGTCTTGAGTCCAAAGGGTTCGTAGAACGGAACCTCGAGGTCATGAATGCATAATAGATGATCGACGACAGAAGCCAAAGTCTTCGCGCGACCGGGCCGGGTCGCCCAGACTTGCGGTCCCACCAGCTTTACCAGCCGAATATTCGGTGCGCGCAATCGGACACGCTGAGCAACCCTCAGCATGAACCCCCAAGAGTCGACCAGAACGACAACATCAGGGTCATCCGCGATGATGGCGTCGGCGGCTGCATCGGCGAGACGAACAACATCGCCATACGCTCTAAGACCTTCGACAAACCCAAGGATCGACAGTGGACTGATATCAATTGCAGATTCTATTCCGACCGACGCAAGTTCTCCGCCACCAATGCCGGAAATATGCGCGTCCGGATTTCGCCTACGAATGTCTTCAACAACTTCCCTGGCCAACAGGTCGCCAGATGTTTCGGCGGCGACCATGTAGATGCGCGGCGCGCTCACCGCCCTGTCTCTGGAGTAAAACCATAGATAAATACGCCTAGTTCCTCAGCGCGCTCGATCATTTTGCGGCGGTTTAGCAGCAGAGCGCCCCCCGCTTCTATTGCGAGGCCAGCGAGCCCCGCGGCGGCAACCTTCTCTACCGTCGAAACGCCCGTGGTAGGCAGATCGATCCGGAGATCCTGCGCAGGCTTTGGCCGTTTGACGAGAACGCCTTTCCGGCTCAAGGCTGACCCTCGGATTTCCTCTGGCAGAGCCGCGCAGCGATCCAGCATCGCATCAGTACCTTCCTGGGCTTCAACAGCCAAAACAAGCCCGTTACAGACGACCGATCCCTGTCCGATATCAAGCGCACCCATCGCAGACGCGACACGCGCAGCATGTTCTATGTCAAGAAATTCTTCTTCAGTCGGCTGATGACCCGCGATGATCCCCTCCGGCGCCAGCAATTGCTTATGCGCCTCTTGGCTGCCGAGAACCTTGAAGCCCTGCTTCTCGAACTCATTCACCAAGACACGCAGCAACGCATCGTCGCCCTTCTTGGCGGCAGACAACACTTTAGGGAGAAGGGTCACGCCTTTCACATCCAGTTTCAGATTGCTGAAATCTGGACGTTTGACGATGCCGGCAAATACAACTTCCTCACACCCTGCAGATTTCAGCTTTTTCATTATTCCACCGACTTCACCGAGACCTATGGCTTCGCCCGGAAACCTGGCCAGTGCCGGATCATCAAAGCCCCTCAGGCGGAGCACATACGCACCCTGCCCTTCCTCAATGGCATTCTCTGCGATGGCAACTGGTAGGTCGCCCAGTCCTGCGATGATACCGAGTGGAGCCATTATATCATCAACCTGGTTTGCAGATGGGGCGGTCGCCCTCACGGATGAATGTGATGATCTCCATGGCCAGCGGATTCTCTGCATAATCCTGCGACGCCTGTTCCAGCCGATCCTTGAACAGGCCATCTCCAAGAAAGATGGCTTTGTAAGCGGCGCGAATGTCCCGGATATCTGCTTTCGAGAAGCCTCGGCGCTTGAGACCGACCATGTTCAGGCCTGACAGTTTGGCGTGATTGCCCACGACCGATCCAAACGGAATTACGTCCTCCACAACAATCGCTCCCCCGCCGATGAAAGCATTCCGTCCGATGCGAGAGAATTGGTGAACGGCGGCTAGACCGCCGAACCACACATTGTCCCCGACTGTGATGTGGCCAGCCAGAGAAACATTATTTGCCATGACGACGTTATTACCAATGTGGTTGTCATGGGCGATGTGCGCCCCGATCATGACAAAGCAATTGTTCCCGATCACTGTAAGGCCGCCAAATTTGGGCATGCCCGAATGGGCGGTTGCATACTCACGAAAGACGCAGTTCTCACCGACAACCAGTCGAGAGTCCGGTGTCGATTCAAACCCTATAACTTGAGGCACACCACCCAATACCGCATGCGGGTGCAGGACACACCCCTCCCCCAGTTCTGTGTGACCGGTCACGACAGAATGCGTCATCAGGACGGAATTAGCCCCAATGCGTGCGTGTGGACCAATATGACAGAATGGCCCGACAACGACACCATCACCGAGAGCGGCTCCGTCCTCAATGTAGGCAGTGGGATGAATTTGTGTGGACATGAGTTTCCAAAAGCTGCTGGGACGCGCTGACTAACCCTTTTTCTTCGGGTTTGCGTTCTTCTGCAACCACGCGATCTCGCGCATCCATTGGCGGAGAGGTTTGGCAGGTGTTCCGCCCCATGTTTCGCCGTCTTCGATGTTTCTGAACAAACCCGAAGAGGCCGCCAGAGATACACCCTCGCCGACTTTCACATGATCCGCGATTCCAACGCGTCCACCAAGCATCGTGCCATCACCGATCTGAACCGATCCCGAAATACCACCGAATGCCGCCATGAGAACCGAGCGACCAAGCACCACATTGTGAGCGATCTGGCACAGATTATCGATCCGTGTTCGTTCCCCGAGAATTGTGTCGTCAAAGGCCCCCCGATCGACACAGGAATTGGCACCTATGGTAACGTGATCCTGCAGGACGACGCGGCCATAATGGGGAGCATCCTCCGCCCCGCTGGGACCAGGCATGACTCCGAACCCCGCCTCGCCTATCCGAGCACCGGACAGCAGTCTCACATGATCCCCTATAAGTGCACAGAATACGGTCGCGGCAGGGCCGATAACGCAATTGCGGCCAATCTGGACGCCTGGACCAATAACAGCATTCGCCCCGATGAATGTGCCGGCACCGATCACGGCGCCAGGTGCGATGGCAGCACCCGGTGCTATCCTGACGCTCTCGTCTACCGTGGCATCGGGCGAAATGGCAGACTCACCATGCCAATCCAAATGACGTGGACGAAACAGTTTTACCGCAGCTGTTCCGTGAACATGTCGGGGAAACTTTGAAATGATATAGGGAATGCCGTCGGGAATGCGGGCCACATTGGCATCATTAACGACAAGGGCTGAGATGTCGGGATTGATCTCGATAGCAGACTTTCCGTCTCCGTCGAGAAATCCAAGGTCTCCCCGGCGGCCGTTCGCAGCCGAGGAGATGCCCGTCAGTTTCAGATCTTCATCTCCGAAGAGACCAGACCCGGTCTGTTTGGCCAGTTCGCCAAGAGAAAGAGATCCCAATGGCGCGAAAAATCGAACGTCTACTGGCACGGATGTCTCAATTTACTGCGCTGGCTGGTCAGGGATGCGCTTGCGGACGACCGAAAGTGTAGGCGTCGTAGCGTCCAACTTGCTGATGACCAGTGCGGAGACATCAACAGAATCCACGCCATAGATCAGAGCGCTCTTGGACAGCACGATCTGTGCATTTTTTTCACTCACGACCTGCAGGAGAACCGGCTCAAGCGCCTTGTTGAAATCGATAAGAGCCTGACGTTCGGTCAGCTGAAACTCACTGGCAGCTTTTTGGCGGGCCTTGCCGAAATCACCGGCCTTCTTGTCGTACGCGTTGAGGCGGGCAACCATTGCTGCGTCGCCAGCAATCTGCTCGCGTGTCTTACCTTGCAGTTCAGTATTCAGCGCCTTGCCTTCAGCCTCAAGCGACGTCTTGGTTGGCGTCAACTCGGTATTGATCTGAGATTCGATGCTTTGAAGCTTGGCCTGAATGTCTTTGCCAGCTTTGCTGTCGCGCAGGATTTTTGCCTCATCGATCGTAATGACCGTGGTGCCCTGAGCGAAAGATGCCGGCGCAACCAAGGCAATTGCGGCGAGTGACGCCACCATGGCGAAAATGAAGTTCTTGAGTCGGGACATTCTAGTCTCCTTGTCTTTCAGCTTGAAATTAGAATCTTGTTGAGGTCGAGAACCGGAACGTTTCCGTCCGGTCATAGTCTTCCCGTTTGAGAATTTGAGAGAAATCGAACCGAATGGGACCAAACGGAGAGTCCCAGAAAACACTTAGACCGGCGGACGCCCGCATGGATGCAGCCGTCTTGGTGAGCCGGACTGCTGGCAGGCCGGTCGATTGATCGGTGAAGTAGATTGTGGGACCGACGTCAGGCCCACGAAGAGAGCCCAAGGCACCCGCCTCTGCGAATAGCGCGCTCTTGATACCGTATTCTTCAGGCAGGAAGCTCGGCAGGCTAAGTTCGAATGTGCTTTGATAATAGACATTACCGCCTTGCGAATTGAGGCGGCGAGTCTGAACAACTTCACCAGTTTCAGGATCGACTACGCGGACGATCTCTCGCGGGCCGATGCCTGCGACGTCAAACCCGCGGAACGTGCTGCCACCCCGGAAGAAACGGTTGTTGATCCTCACGCCCTGGCCGTCTTCCAATGGGAAAACATACCCTCCGGAAACACGAAGGCTCGCAATTATATCGCGCCAGATGCCACGATACATGGTCGCGGTAGACTCAGTACGCAAATACTTCACATCACCGCCAATACCGGCAAGGTCCTGGCTGAATCGGAAATCAAAGCCGCGCGACGGCCTTATCGGATCGTTAGTGCGGTCCCAGTAGAAATTGTATCCGAGGATCGAGGACAGATCGCTGCGTTCTGCCCGACAGATCGGATCTCTCAAGACGTAGTCGCGCGAACATTGGTCAACAACGCGTTGGCCCGCACCGGCATCGCCTGGTTCGACGAGCCGATAGGTGTCGTCTGTGAGATCCTCTGGGGTGTCGGCCCCTGTGATCTGGACGCGGTCGGTAACAAAAAATCCTTCTTCGTCGATGATGTAATTACGATCGAGAACGTTCACTTCATCGGTTTGCAATCTGTAGCTAAGGCCAAGCTGCATGCGTTCCGTAAGTGGGAAACCGAGGCGTACGCCCGCACCAATCGTATCGCTGGTGAAGCCCGAATAATCTTCATAGTCCTGGCGAGTAGCGTAGGCGTCAATACCGCCGGAAAGATTGCGATCAAACAGTCTTGGCTCAGTGAACCGGAAATCCAGAATTTGCTGCCGGCTCGAAGCGGACACGCGAGCAACAACCGATTGACCGCGCCCCCTCAGATTGCGCTGTGACGCGCTGACGTCGAGCAGATAGGCATCCACGGATGAGAAGCCGGCCGCGAAGGACAGTTCGCCGGTTGGTTGTTCCTCGACCTTGATATCCACAATGGTCCGGTCCGGATCTTCCGACGGGGTCTCAACCACTTCGACATTCTTGAAGTAACCCAGAGCTCGGACGCGGTTCTTGGAACGATCAAGAAGGATGCGGTTGAACGCATCGCCTTCTGAAATTCGGAGTTCCCGACGAATGACCCGATCAAGTGTCTGCGTGTTACCGACAATATTGATCCGATCGATGTAAACCCGAGGACCTTCATCCACAGCGAAGGTGACATCAATCAGACCCGTCTCGGGATTCACGTCCAACTGTGGACGAACATCAACAAAGGCGTAACCCGCAATACCCGCTGCGTAAGTCAGCGAGTCGATTGTGTCTTCAATTGAGTCGCCCCGGAAGAGCGTGTCGGATTGAATAGGCACAGCACGTTTCAGTGCCTCAGCATTAAGCTTCTCGAGCGCCGTCTCGACTTTGACCTCGCCGAAATAATACTGGCGTCCCTCATCCACCGTCATGGTGATGTAGAAGTCCTTCTGGTCCGGCGTCAGTTCCGCCACTGCGGATGTCACGCGGAAATCGTAATAGCCATTGTTCTGATAGAACTGTCGCAAGAGGTCGCGGTCATATTCCAGACGGCCCGGATCGTAATTGTCATTCGAGCTGAAGAAGCGCCACAGACGTGATTGACGCGTGACAATCTCGCTGCGAAGGCGCGAGTCCGAGTAAGCCTGATTGCCAAGGAAGTTGATCGACCGGACACCGGTGACAGGCCCTTCGGTGATCTCGAAAATCAGATCAACACGATTTTGTTCCAGCGGTTTGTATTGCGGTTCGACTTTGGCGGCAAATCGACCGGACTGGCGGTAAAGTTCGAGGATACGTTGAACATCAGATTGCACACGAGCAGCAGTGAAGATGCCGCGAGGTGCCGCCTGGATGTCTTCTTTGAGCTTGTCGTCATCTAGCGCGCTGTTTCCTTCAAAAACCACGCGGTTGATGATCGGGTTCTCAACCACACGCACGACCAGATTGTCATCCACACGGTCAATCGACACGTCCGCAAACAGGTTGGTGGCAAACAGTGTCTTCAAGGATAGGTCAATGCGGTCAGGATCAAAGGAATCACCAGGCTCTACAAGCAGGTAGGATTGAACCGTACGCGCCTCGATACGCTGATTGCCCTCGACAATGACGGAGCGGATGGTGCCGCCATAGCGACTATCTTCCTGTGCATCGGCAGTGCCCATGGGAACAAGCGCTGTGTTCACAGCCAGAACGCTGCTCGCCATCATGGTTGCTGCAAGAAACTTACGCATCGTCGACACACTCTCTGGTTAATTTCGGCAGGCGGATCAGCCGCCTCTTGCTCCGAACAAGCCGGTCTCGATGATATCACCCCAAGTGATCACCACGACCATTCCCAATAACAGGATCAACCCGAATGTCAGGGCCACCTCCTGCACTTTTTGCGGCATTTCCCTGCCCGCAATGGCTTCATATGCATTAAATACAAGGTGTCCGCCATCCAATACGGCAGCGGAAGAAGGTTGAAAAAGCCGACTCCTACTGAGATCGCGGCGCAAATGCTTGCCAGCATCCAGAACAGACGTTCGAGCTTCTGACCGGTCGTCGCCTGCTCCTGTTCCCAAACCTTGTTAACCACGCGGCGGGAAATATCTCCGATTCCCACAGGTCCCGTCATGGCGTGCATCGACATCTTTCCGGTAACGATTCGCGTAAGCATCGTCACCGTCCGATCGATCGTCGCGCCGGTTTCGAGAACGCCCTGCCCCAAGGCCTCTACCGGATTGTAGTAGATGTGTTCCCCATACGAGATCGGGGCGATACTCACGCCAATCGTGGCCTGGGGGACTTGCTGCCCGAAATCGTTTTCACGGACAATTTCATCAGGGGTCACGACCAGGGCTTTCTCGGAATCGCCGCGCTGAACAACGAAATCAATTGGTTCCTTCGGGTTCAGGATGATCGCCATCAAGACTTCGGACGTATCGCTAACCGAATTGCCATTTACTGACATGATCACGTCGCCGGATTCCATTCCAGCTTCAGCAGCCGCGCCATCTGGTACTACTGCGGCAATGCCGACCTTCATGACCGGTCGACCGTGAACGCCCAATATCAGAGCGAATATAAGGGTTGAAAGGATGAAGTTGGCAAATGGTCCTGCGAGGCTGACGAGCGAGCGTTGACCGACCCCAAGCTCTGGATATGCCCTACCAATCGGGCCCTGCTCAATCTTGCCGACATCGCCCGCCATCTGGCTCTCACCCACAAATTTCACAAAGCCACCGAGCGGAATCCAGTTCACGCGCCAGCGCGTGCCGTGCTTGTCAGTGCGTTCAAAGATCGGCTTTCCAAATCCCACCGAGAAAGACTCCACGGCGGCGCCAAACCAGCGCCCCACGATGTAGTGGCCGTACTCATGGACGATAACCACGATGCCCATCATGAAAATCAGGCAAAATAGAAACAAGGGTCCCTGGCTGAGAAAATCACCCAAAACGTTATCCTCCCGTACGACGCTGGGTCTTCTCTAGTACATCGCGCGCCATTTCTCGACTGAAACGGTCCAGCAAGGCAATCTCCTCCAGAGTATCGCAGGCGATTCCGTGCATATTTCCCGAAAAATAGCGATTCAACGTCTCTTCCACGATCCAGCTTATGTCCAGAAACCCGCAATGGCCCGCAATAAATGCAGAAACAGCCGATTCATTAGCGCAATTTAATACGGTCGTTGCCTGAACACCGTGTACATATGCCTGACGCGCCAGCCGAATGGCCGGGAAGCGCGTTTCATCAACATTTTCAAAGTCCAGCCGACCCAAGGTGGCGAGGTCCAGGCGGTCCACGACGGTTGGAACCCTGTCCGGCCAGCCCAGCGCGTAGGAGATCGGCGTTTTCATGTCTGGCGCACCAAGCTGCGCGATGACTGAGCCATCGGTAAAGTGCGCCATGCCGTGAATGATCGATTGAGGATGGACGATCACATCCAAGCGCTCCCCTTCGACATCGAAAAGAAATCCCGCCTCGATGAACTCAAGCGCTTTATTCATGAGGGTCGCACTGTCGATGGAGTTCTTGACGCCCATGCTCCAGTTCGGGTGGGCGGCCGCTTGCTTGGGGCTCGCCATGCGCATCTGATCCAGAGACGACGTGAGGAACGGCCCGCCGGATGCCGTGATTGTCAACTTTTCCAGAGAGCGACCATCGCCAAGACATTGAAAAATGGCTGAATGCTCAGAATCGACTGGCAGTATCGAGACGCCCCTGCGTCGCGCCTCGCTCAGAATGAGCTTGCCACCGCACACAATGCTTTCCTTGTTTGCGATCGCGACATCATTTCCCGCACGTATGGCAGATATCGTGGATTTGAGGCCAGCTGCCCCAACAATCGCCGCCAACATGCGCTCCACCGGGCGCGCTGCTGCTTCTGCGATCGCTGTTTCGCCTGCCGCCGCTTCGATATCAGTTCCAGCCAGCAGAGTTTTCAGGGTCGGCAGCTGGGACTCATCAGAAATCACCGCGATTTCAGCATTGAACGCGATAGCTTGCGCAGCGAGACCTTCTGCATCCGAGCCGGCCGCAAGCGCTACGATCTGAAATGTCTGCTCTGCATTGGCGTTGGCGTGACGGACGACATCCAACGCAGACTTTCCGATTGATCCCGTTGATCCCATGATGCTGATACGGCGGGTGGCCATCAGTACAGACCCAGTGCGGTCGAGAGTGACGGAAAGCTCCACAACAGAAGTGAACCAACGATTCCGACGGCGCCGAGGCCATCGACCCTGTCAAGAACACCCCCATGCCCGGGGAGCAGGTTGCTCGAGTCCTTCACCTTGAACCGGCGCTTGAGGCCACTTTCAAGAAGATCTCCGAGCTGTGCGGTAAATGACAGGCTGGCGCCCAAAAGCACCCACAAGATCAGACTGGAGTTCTGCAAATCCGCCGCAGCAATACCGCACACAGCCGTGAATAGGAGCGCGCCCGTTGCTCCACTCCAAGTCTTGTTCGGACTTTCCTGAGGCAACAGGCGCGGCCCACCCAAACCCCGCCCGACAAAATACGCCGCAGCGTCGGATGCCCAGACGAAGGACATGAAATACAATGCAACAGTGCGGCCATCCCAGGGTCCTTCGCGCAAGAACCAGAGACCAGCCGCCATGGCAGTAACATAGAACCAGCCAAGCATAGCAGCGGATCGTATCCGCAAACTGCCCGCATTGGATGCAAACGAAAGCGCCAACCCGAAACAACCTAGGAAGACGTGAAGCCAGGTCAAATCCATAGGAAGGCTGAGGCAGAATAGTGCGGCGGCAAAGCTCAGAAGCCAGCCGCGAGGATGCCCGCTCATTCCAGCCCATTCCCAAGCCATGATACCGCCGAAAAGCGCACAAGCAGCCGCCAACCACCATCCGCCTGACCATACGACGAACAAGCCGGCAGGAATAAGGAGTGCTGCCGTCAGCAAGCGGAGTCCAAGCTGGGAAAAGCGGCTCTCGGGCGGGGTCCAGTCGCCCATTATGCGCTCCCCTTCGAAACAGCGCCAAAGCGGCGCTCCCTTTCGCTATAGATAGCAACTGCCTTCTCCAGAAAGGAACGATCGAAGTCTGGCCATAACACGTCGAAGAACACGAGTTCGCTATAAGCGGCTTGCCACAACAGGAAGTTGCTCAAGCGGTATTCCCCACTCGTTCGGATGAGAAGATCTGGATCCGGCATATCGACCGTATCGAGATAGGAAGCGAAGATGTCTTCAGTCACATTCTCAGACGCCAACTTGCCGCTCTCGACATCCGCCGCCAGTCTGCGCGAAGCGCGCGCAATCTCCTCGCGCCCCCCATAATTGAACGCGATGTTCAAATAGAAATCAGCATTGTCCGCAGTTTCACGTTCCGCCCTCTCGACCAATCCAGCTATGTCATCCGGCAGACCCTGGCGCCTGCCGATAACCCTTATCTTCACGCCTTCCTTTTTGAGCCTTCCGAGATCTTTCTTAATGAAAGTTTTCAGGAGCCCAAACAGGGCGTTGACCTCGGATGCGGGCCGACGCCAATTCTCAGTCGAAAAGGAATAAACTGTCAGGTATCGAACACCAATCTGGCCAGCCGCCTCAACAGTGCGTCGAAGTGCTTCGACTCCTCGCTCATGCCCTGCAGCTCGTGGCAATCCACGAGCGTTCGCCCACCGACCATTCCCATCCATGATGATGGCAATGTGAGCGGGTACGCGAGATGCGCCCGCATGCGAGTCGGACGGCGCAGAGGCGTCGTCGGTCGACATCAGACCTGCATTATCTCCGCTTCTTTGGCTTTCAGCGCGTCGTCAACTTTGCTGACATAGAGATCGGTCAACTTCTGGACTTCATCAGACAGTGCACGGTGGCGATCTTCGCTGATATCACCATCCTTTTCCATCTTCTTGAGCGTGTCCATACCATCCCGGCGAATATTGCGGACGGATACCCGTGCTGCTTCAGCATATTTGCCAGCAACTTTTTGGAGTTCAACACGGCGTTCTTCATTCAGCGGCGGGATCGGAATGCGCAAATTCTGGCCGTCCGTAACAGGGTTCAGGCCCAAGCCGGAATCCCGGATCGCCCGCTCCGTCGCACCAACGACAGTCTTATCCCAAACATTGACCGACAACATGCGGTTGTCAGACACGGTGACCGACGCGACCTGGTTCAACGGCACCGTTGAACCATAGGCTGGCACCATAACCGCATCTAGCAGGTTCACCGAGGCCCGGCCCGTCCGCAGACCGCTGAATTCAGTGGAGAGAGACGCCAGGGCGCCTTCCATCCGGCGCTCAAGATCCTTCTTGTCATAGCTCATGACACTTACGCTCCATGATTGTTGATTGTTGTCGATGTGCCCTTCCCATGAAGGACTTTGAGGAGAGACCCTTCTTCCTTAAGCGAGAAGACCACGATCGGGATGTTGTTGTCGCGCATAAGACTCACCGCAGAGGGGTCCATCACCCGCAAATCCTTGGCCAGCAATTCCTGATAGCCAACCTCGTCGTAGCGCGTCGCATTTGCGTCGATCTTGGGGTCTGCTGTGTAGACGCCGTCGACTTGCGTCCCCTTGAGCAGGGCATCGCAGTTCATTTCGATCGCCCGCAGCGCAGCCCCGGTATCTGTCGTGAAGAATGGGTTTCCAATGCCGGCCGCAAATATCACAACGCGGCCTTTTTCCATGTGTCGTTGGGCCCGGCGGCGAATATAGGGCTCGCAAATCGACTCCATGCGGATTGCCGATTGCACGCGCGTCGGGACGCCAATGCTCTCAAGCACGCTTTGCATGGCAAGAGCATTCATGATCGTGGCCAGCATGCCCATGGAATCGGCCTGTGCACGCTCCATGCCCTTGGCAGCGCCCGCGACGCCGCGAAAAATGTTTCCGCCGCCAATGACGAGGCAGACTTCCGCGCCAGTGTCCTGAGCTTGCTTGATTGCATGTGCGAATTTCTCGCACGTCGGAATATCAATTCCGAATTGTCCGGGGCCCATCAGCGCCTCTCCGGAGAGCTTCAACAACACCCGTTTGTATTTCAAGGGGCTGGAGTCGGACTCTTCGGTCTGCATGGGCGGTGTCTCCGGTATTATCGGCCTTATAGGCTCCTAAAAGATTCCCGGCCGCCTGTCATGGGCGACCGGGATGTTCAAAGCCCTTTGCGGGCCGAAAGGCAAGCGTGATCAGCTGCCTTTTGTCATGGATGCAACTTCGTCGGCGAAGTTGTCTTCTTCTTTCTCGATGCCCTCACCCAGCTTGAAGTGCACGAAGCCCTTCAGCGTTGCGCCCTGATCCTCGAGGAATTTACCAACCGTCTGGTCCGGGTTCATCACGAATGGCTGCTCTACAAGAACAACTTCCTTGTAGAACTTCTGCATCCGGCCAACGATCATCTTCTCGATGACATTGTCAGGCTTGCCGCTTTCGCGAGCCTGCTCGGTAAGTACGCGCTTTTCAGCCTCAACAATCGCCGGATCCAGCTCATCAGTGGTGGCGGATGCAGGCGACGTTGCCGCGATATGCATCGCAACCTTGCGGCCGACTTCTTCCAGATCGCCAGAACCGTCGAGGGCGACAAGCACACCGACTTTGCCCATGCCGGCCGTTTCAGCATTGTGGATATAGGAAGCCACCTTGCCGTCCGCCGTCAGCTTCGCACTGCGACGCAGGGTCATGTTCTCGCCAACGGTCGCAATCAGGCGTTTGATCAGGTCATCCACAGAACCTTCGCCATCCGGCGCTGGAGCAGAAGATAGCCCCTCGACGGACCCGTCCGTTTCGAGTGCAGCTTTGGTGATTCCAGCCAGCGCCGCCTGGAATTTCTCGTTCCGGGCGACAAAGTCGGTTTCAGCGTTCAATTCCACAATTGCGCCGGTCTTGCCGTCGTCCGAGACTTGGACTGAAACGAGACCATCAGCGGCGGTGCGTCCAGATTTCTTGGCTGCTTTCGAGAGGCCTTTCGCGCGCAGCCAATCGGTGGCCGCGGCTTCATCGCCATTGTTTTCGACGAGCGCCTTTTTGGCATCCATCATGCCTGCGCCAGTCTTCTCGCGCAGTGCTTTAACAAGCGCAGCGGTAATCTCAGCCATTGCTGTATTCCTTCAGTTTGGTCTTCAGGTCAGACGCCTGTTCCTAGGCGCCTGTTGTATCTTCGGCGGTTTCGCCTTCCGCGGCCACAGCCACGTCAGCTTCAGCCATGGCGTCGATATCTTCCAGCTCACCAAGGTCAACACCAAGGCCAGCCGTCGACTCTGCCAGGCCGTCCAGTACGGCATCCGCGAACAGGTTGCAGTAAAGGGAAATGGCGCGCGCAGCATCGTCATTACCAGGAAAGCCATAGTCGGCGTCAGCCGGGTCACAATTTGTATCAAGCACGGCGACGACCGGAATTCCCAGCTTGCGAGCTTCCTGGACAGCAATCGCTTCCTTGTTCGTATCGATCACGATCATAGCAGCCGGCAGGCCGCCCATGTCTGCGATACCGCCAAGAGAGAGCTGAAGCTTGTCACGGCGACGCTCAAGGTCGAGCAATTCCTTCTTGGTGAGCCCTTGGCCGCTGTCACCGCTTTCAAACATCGCGTTCAGCTCTTTGAGCTGCTTGATGGAATTGGAAACAGTGGACCAGTTGGTCAGCGTGCCGCCGAGCCAGCGATGGTTCATGTAATACTGAGCGCAACGGCCAGCAGCTTCGGCAATCGGCTCCTGGGCCTGACGCTTGGTGCCCACGAACAGGACCCGACCACCTTTTGCGACCGTGTCGCGCACAAAGACCAGGGCCTGGTGCAGCGAAGGGACGGTCTGAGACAGGTCCATGATGTGGATTCCCGAACGATCACCGTAGATATACGGCTTCATGCGAGGATTCCAGCGGTGGGTTTGGTGACCGAAGTGAACGCCAGCTTCGAGCAGCTGACGCATGTTGAAGTCAGGTAGGGCCATAGATTTTCTCCATCCGGTTGGCCGTCACGAGTGGAACGTTGGACCCCTATGGCCCGTCGCACCGGATGCACCCGTGAACTGGTTTCTGATGTGGCGGCTTATACAGAAAATGCCGATGCCTGCAAGAGTTCTGGCGCGGCTTTTGTCAGGCAGCTTTGAGGGGCTCGACGCGCTCCACGCCGGGCGCTTCTTTCAGGGCCCGCTGTGCGCTCAGGCCAATCGTGTAAGTTGCCGGCAGCTTCATGGTGACAACCCGGCCGTCTTCCAGTGGCATTTCGATCAGGAGTTCGCCCTGTTCAAGGTCCTGAAGCTTTGCAAGATGGCCAACCACTCCCGCCAGATCGCCAACATATGCGCCAACAGCGAGCCGAATCTTGAGCGCCCCCATCGCCTTCGACAATCTGGCTGCTTCAAGCTTCAGTACCCGTTCAGCGTTCAGTTTGATTTCTTCGGCGTTTCGTTTCACCCCGACAGTAATCGCCACCGCATTGCCGACCTGAAGCAGATCGTAATTTTGGGACAAGGTTTCCGGGAAAACCATCATCTCGACTTCGCCAGATGGGTCGGAAAGCGTCAGGAACGCAAACTTGCCGCCATTGCGCGCAGGTTTATCGCTACGCGCGCGGACGACGCCGATCATCTCGAGCGGCTTGCCGTCCGAGGCACGATCCTGCACCTCCATGGCCAGGGTCACGCGTTCGCGGTCCAATCCCTCAAGCACGTCATCCAGGGGATGGCCAGAGAAGTAGAACCCGATCGACTTGAACTCCTGATCCAGTTTCTGTTGACCATTCCAGGCCCTGGTTTTCGGCAGCACCGGCCTTAGTGCAGGTTCGGCCTCGGCAAACAGACCGCCCTGCCCGCCTTGTCGGTCCTGGGCTGCACTAACCGCCAAATTTGCCAGCAGCGGCGCTGACTCCAGCATTCTGGCGCGGTTCGGCTCCATGCCATCGAATGCGCCGGCCTTGGAAAGCGATTCAAACGCTTTCTTGTTCACATGTTTCGGATCGACGCGTTCAGCGAAGTCGTAGAGATCCGCAAAGCGACCATCCTTGTCCCGTATCTCGACGACATGTTTCATGGCCTCAAGCCCGACGCCCTTCAGTGCGCCGAGCGCATATACGACCGCGCCATCACGCACATCGAAGTCTGCCGAAGAAGTGTTTACATCAGGAGCCAGAACCGGAATTTTCAGTCGCTTGGCTTCCTGGAAGAAGGCCGCGAGCTTGTCAGTGTTGCCGATATCAAGACTCATCGAAGCGGCGAGGAATTCGACAGGGAAATGCCGCTTCAGGTAGCCCGTATGGTAACCGATCAACGCATAGGCCGCCGCGTGAGATTTGTTGAAACCGTAGCCGGCGAACTTCTCCATCGTATCGAAGATGTCGTTGGCGAGCTTCTCTTCCATGCCCTTTTGCTCAGCCGCACCTTCGACAAAACGCTTCCGCTGGGCGATCATCTCCTCGACTTTCTTCTTACCCATGGCGCGACGCAGAAGGTCGGCTTCGCCGAGAGAGTAGCCAGCGATCTCTTGCGCCATCCGCATGACCTGCTCCTGATAAACAGGCACGCCATAGGTGGCCTCAAGGACAGGTTTCAGGTCCGGATGCTGATAGACNACGGAGGACGGGTCTTCCTTGCCCTGGACATAAACCGGAATGTTTTCCATCGGACCGGGGCGGTAGAGTGAGATGATGGCGATGACGTCCTCAAGATTGTGCGGACGCACCTTCTTGAGCGTATCCCGCATCCCGGCGCCTTCGAGCTGAAACACGCCCAGCGTCTCGCCGCTTGCCATGAGGTCGTATGTGGCCTGATCATCCAGGCTTTGCCATTCCGGCCCGACATCCCGGCCGTCCCGTCGGATCAGCTTGAGCGCCCGGTCGATCACGGTCAGGGTTTTCAGTCCGAGGAAGTCAAACTTCACCAGCCCCGCCATTTCAGCGTACTTCATGTTGAACTGGGTTGCCGGAAGATCCGCCCTCGGATCATTGTAGAGCGGCACGAGCTCGACCAGCGGCCGGTCGCCGATCACAACACCCGCTGCGTGCGTGCCCGCATTTCGGTACTTGCCTTCCAGCGACAATGCGACTTCCAGCAGTTCCCCAACACGCTCGTCAGCGTCAATTTCATCCTGGAATTTTGGCTCGTCGTCGATTGCATCCTGCAGCTTGGGCGGATTGGCGGGATTGAAGGGGATCAGCTTGGCAAGCCGGTCGACCTGACCATATGGCATCTGCATAACGCGGCCGACGTCCCGGACGACAGCCTTGGCCTGCAATGTACCGAATGTGATGATCATGGCGACGGAGTCGGCACCGTACTTGTCACGCACATAGCGGATAACTTCCCCTCGCCGTTCCTGACAGAAATCGATATCGAAATCCGGCATCGACACACGTTCCGGGATTCAGGAAGCGTTCGAAGAGTAGATCAAAGCGGAGCGGATCAAGGTCTGTGATCAGGAGCACCCAAGCGACGAGCGAGCCCGCACCGGACCCCCGCCCCGGCCCCACCGGGATGCCATTGTCCTTGGCCCACTTGATAAAGTCGGAAACAATCAGGAAGTAGCCGGGAAACCCCATGCGCTCGATGATCGTCAGTTCGTAGTCAAGCCGCTCAAAATAGGTATCCCGCTCGGCATACAGCTTGTCCGCCGCGCCAAGACGGTATTCCAACCCCTCCAGGGCTTGCTTGCGGAGTTCTTCTGATTCCGAACGTCCTTCATTCGAAAAGTTCGGCAGGATGGGCTGGTGCGTCTCTGCCTTTACCGCGCAGCGCTGGGCGATTTCAAACGTGTTCGCAATGGCTTCGGGAATGTCAGCGAACAATTCCCGCATTTCTTCAGCTGTTTTGAGATATTGGGATGCATCGACACGCTTGCGATCTTCCTGGCCCAGATACTGGCCATTCGAAATACACATCATTGCGTCGTGTGCCTTGGCGTCCGACGGCTTCATGAACCGGGCATCATGCGTCGCTACCAGCGGCAAGCCCAGTTCATAGGCGAGGTCAATCAACCCCTCTTCGCAAGCATACTCATCTTCGGTACCATGACGCGTGATCTCTACATAGCAGCGCTCCGGATAAGCTGAAGCAAGCGTGGAGAGTTCGGTCCGAGCGTCCGCGATACGAGCCTTCAAAAGATGGCGCGCGACTTCACCTTCCGCGCCGCCGGTCAGCAGGATCAACCCGTCTGTTTTGTCCAGCAACAACTCCCGTGAAAGCTTTGGCACACCGTCGGCTGCGTCCAAATAGGCCCGCGACGACAACAGCATCAAGCGCTTGTAGCCTATCTCGTTCTGCGCATAGAGCGACACCCGTGTCGGTTCGCTCTTTGGCATACCGTCTGTCACATCGAAACAGCATGCCATGATGGGCTGGATACCTGCATCCGTCAGCGTCAGCGAGATTTCCAGTGCGCCATACAGATTGTTACGATCAGTAATCGCCACAGCAGGCATTCCCTGCTCGACACACCAAGCCTTCAGGCCCTTGGGCGTGATCATGCTTTCGAGCAAGGAATAGCTCGACCGGACGGCAAGATGAATGAAGGGCGACTCAGTCACGGGAAATCTCCTTTTCACAGGATACTGTGCCGCGCGCATCACCACCAGACCAGAGGCCGGGCGCGGCCTTCCACAACTTAGTCCGGCTGATAATCGACCAGCTTGCCATCAGCCAAGGTCAGGACGCGATCCATGTGGCGGATCAGTGACAGATTGTGCGTTGCCACCAGCACAGCAGCGCCCTCATCGCGAACCATTTTTATCAGGGTCGCGAACACGCGCTCCGTCGTACCGGGGTCTAGGTTTCCGGTAGGCTCGTCGGCGATGACAAGACGCGGATCGTTTGCCAGGGCGCGGGCAATTGCGACGCGTTGCTGCTCCCCACCCGACATTTGCGCGGGTTGGTGATGGCCGCGCTCATCAAGCCCCATTTCACCCAACAAGTGTTCGGCCTTTTCGCGCGCAGCAGATTGTTTCGTGCCTGCGATCATCAGAGGCATCGCCACATTATCCGCTGCATTGAATTCCGGCAGCAAGTGATGGAACTGGTAGACGAAGCCGATCTTGGCCCGACGTATCGCCGTGCGGCCCTTGTCGTCCAGGGCGAGGCAATCAATGCCATCCAGCATGACCTTGCCAAATTCTGGCCGCTCCAGCAGGCCAGCAGTGTGCAACAGAGTGGATTTTCCGGAACCAGATGGACCGACTAGTCCGACCAACTCACCTGCATTCAGCTGTAGATTGGTTCCACTGAGAACGTGCAATTCTCCAGCGGCCGTCTTGTAGTACCGGTCAATATCGCGAAGTTCGAGAACGGGTTGGGCCATTATTCAAACCTCAACGCGCTGACCGGGTCCTGACGGGAAGCCCACCAAGCCGGAATGATCGAAACGAGCATAGACATGCCGAGCGCATATAGACCGGTCTGCAGGACTTCACCCCAATCGAGGATCGCAGGCAGGCCCTCGAGACCGTAAACTTCCGCGTCGAAAACTTCACCCGGCACAAACAGATTGATGAAAGCCTCCACAGCATCGATGTTGGTGACAACAAGAATGCCGATCGCCATACCAAGCAACGCACCCAAGGTGCCAAGTATGGTTCCAACGAGCAGGAAGACACGGAGCACACCGCCGCGTCCAAGACCAATCGTTCGCAGGATGGCGATATCGCGTGTCTTGTTCTTCACCAGCATAACAACGCCGACGATGATGTTCAGTGTGGCAATACCCATGATCACCATGACGAGCATACGCACCATGGTCCGCTCAACCTGCAATGCGTTGAGATAGCCCGCGCGCTGGCTTTTCCAGTCAAATACGTAAAGCGCATTGCCGGTAGCTGCCGCTATGGCCTCCATGGCCGCGGCTGTTTTGTTCGGATCATCCAGTCGGATATCCAGCATTTGGTAGCGATCCTTGGACTGAAACAGGATCTGCGCCTGCTCCATCGGCATAAAGATATAAAGCCGGTCGAGCTCAACGCTTCCCGTCTTGAAAACGTCCCCGACAGTGTAGGCCTTGCTGCGCGGCGTTGATCCGAGAGGTCCGGCATTGGTCTGCGATGTAATGATCTCTACCTTGTCGCCCGGCCGGACACCGAGGCCTTCCCGGCCAGCAGCCAGAAATGCCCCCATCATGACGACATTGCCGCCATTCTTGCCTTCGCCAAACCCGGATTCAATGGCCGCCGCCCCGCCATCCTTCAGGAAAGGCATAGTGGCGAGGTCTTCCTTGCGGATGGCCCGCACGGCCGCCCCCGTCTTGCGACCATTCGCCGTCACGAGCACATATTCTTCAATATACGGTGCGACACTGGACACACCATCAATCAGAGAGATCGTCTCCGCAATCTGTTCGGCTTCTTCCTCTGTATACGACGCAACAACGCCGTAGACATGTGGCTGACCGCCCAGCAAAGCATCCAGCAAGGTCGCCCTGAAACCGCTCATGATGGACATGGTGATGATCAGCGCAGCAACCGCAAAGAAGATGCCGACAAAGGAAATGATCGATATCAGGCTTGCACCGCCATGCTCCCGCTTGGCGCGCAAGTACCGCCAGGCGAGTGTGCGCTCCAGCTTCCCAAACGGCGCGGCGGCTGACGGAATATCACTCATTCGGGCCGCACCTTGCTGAGGGCATCCGCGAGCGGCATTTCTGATTTCTCACCCGTTTTGCGATTCTTGACTTCAACGACACCGTTCTTGATACCACGTGGTCCGATGACAATCTGCCATGGTAGACCAATCAGATCCATCCGCGCGAACTTGCCGCCAGCCCTGTCATCAGTCTCGTCATATAGCGTGTCTATTCCGGCAAGTTCGAGTGCCTGGTAGGCTTGCTCGCAAACCGTGTCACATTCCTCATCGCCGACCCGCATATTGATGATTCCGACCTGAAACGGCGCAACGCTTTCCGGCCAGACAATCCCATTCTCGTCATGACAGGCTTCGATAATGCCGCCGACCAGACGCGAAACGCCAATGCCATAGCTGCCCATCTCGACCGGCACCATTTGGCCGTCCGGTCCCTGGACAACTGCGTTCATGGGTTCGGAATACTTGGTGCCGAAATAGAAGATATGGCCGACTTCAATACCGCGCGCAGAGACCTTCCGGTCTTCCGGCAGTTCAGCGAAGGCGGCTTCGTCATGCATCTCTTCGGTCGCGGCATAGTATTGCGTCCGCTTTTCGACTTCTGCTGTCAGGTCAGACGTGAAGTCCAGGTCCAGACCCGGAGCAGGCATATCCAGCAGGGTCTTGTCGCAGAAGACGGCGCTTTCGCCCGTCTCAGCGAGGATGATGAATTCGTGGCTCAGTTCGCCCCCAATCGGGCCAGTATCTGCGCGCATGGGCACACCGGTCAAGCCGAGGCGCGAGAACGTGTTGAGATAGGCACAGAACATACGGTTATAGGAGTGTCGCGCATCGTCTGCCGTCAGGTCGAAGGAATAGGCATCCTTCATCATGAACTCACGCCCGCGCATCACGCCGAAGCGCGGGCGGATCTCGTCCCGGAATTTCCATTGTTGGTGATAGAGGTTCAGCGGAAGCTGCTTGTAGCTCTTCACATATGAGCGGAACACATCGGTGACGAGTTCTTCATTCGTGGGGCCGTACAGCATATCGCGGTCATGGCGGTCGGTGATGCGCAGCATCTCCTTGCCATAGGCTTCATACCGACCGGACTCGCGCCAGAGGTCAGCTTGCTGCAGTGTTGGCATCAGCATTTCCACAGCGCCAGCGCGGTTCATCTCTTCGCGCACGATCTGTTCAATCTTCTTGAGGACGCGTAGGCCAAGCGGCAGCCATGTGTAGATGCCTGCTCCGTTCTGGCGAACCATGCCGGTGCGCAGCATCAGCTGATGCGAGGCGATGGCCGCATCTGACGGGGCTTCTTTGGATACGGGCAGGAAATACTTCGACAGACGCATGGAATCTCCGTGATCGCGCGGTAAACGAAGGCCACCTAGCCGCAGCGCCCCCTATTGCGCAAGCAAACGTGGCACGATGATGGCTGCAAGACCTGTCAGAACAACTGCACCCCCCGTCGCCCAAAGCGCTTTTTTGGCAAGCATGGGGTTTTTCGGCGCCGCTTCTTCCGTTCCGTCAATCGTGGAATCGTCTTCCCACTGCCCCTTCACGCCGATCGGAAGAACGACGAAAAAGGACAGCCACCAGGCAATGGTGAAGACAACACCGGCGCCGAAAATGGTCATCAGTGGGCTTCCTTCGGGGTTTCCATCAGCTCGATCAGGACACCGTTCGAATTTTTCGGGTGGACGAAAATGATGGGAGTCCCATGGGCGCCAATCCGGGGTTTTCCGAGGACTGTGGCGCCACGCTTGCCCATCTCTTCGACTGCTTCGTTGATGTCATCCACTTCAAAGCAGACATGATGCTGGCCGCCTTTCGGGTTCTTCGTGATGAAGTTGGCGATAGGGGATTCGGCGTTCAACGGCTCGATCAGCTCAATCTGGCTATTCGGTAGATTGACGAAACAGACCTTTACGCCCTGCTCCGGCATGTCGAACGGCGTGGTGATATCTTTGGCGCCATAGAGTGTCCGATAGGTTTCGCAGGCGGCTTCAAGATCCGGCACTGCGACACCGACATGGTTCAAGGGACCAATTTTAAACTCTGACACGGGTTTCAACTCCTCAGGACGATCACTTCTATTACGGGACGGTGACCAAATGTTTCAAGACAAGCCTTCCGCAGGGCGCGGCCGACGGTACGCTCGACTGCATCATCGTCCATTCGGTCGCGTTTCTTCATGCGACCAATTGCATCCTCGGCCGCGATCTCAAGCGGCTCGATGCTCTCATCAGCAAGGCGACCATCGGTTTCCGACAAGCCTTTCGCCAACACGATGGGGCCGTCGAGTATGTCTCCATCATCGTCCAGCGTCATGGACGCGAAGATGATTCCAGCCCAGGAAAGTTTCCGGCGTTCCTCAATTCCCTGCGCACCTTCCGGCACCAGCCGATCCCCATCTAGAAACAACCGACCGGCTGGAACGACGTCAACAATCTGGGCCTTTCCCGGTGCGATCCGGATCAGGCTGCCATTTTGCGGCGTTACAGCATGGGGAACCTGCAGTGATTTCGCGAAATTGGCATGTTCCATGATGTGCCGACGCTCGCCGTGCACGGGAATTGATACTTGCGGGCGCACCCATCCATACATGCGGCGCAGTTCGTCCCGGCAAGGGTGACCGGAGACATGTATCGGATATGGCACCATGCGCGGCGTGATCACCCTGACGCCCTGCTCTGCCAGTGCATTCTGAAGCGCAAAAATCCCCTTTTCATTGCCTGGGATCTGTCGGGACGAGAAGATCACTGTGTCGCCTTCATGGAGCGACACATTACGATGATCCCGCCGTGAGATTCTCGTCAATGCGGCCCGCGCTTCACCCTGACTTCCCGTACAGAGATACAGGATGTGTTCGGCGGGAATCTGGCTCGCTTCGGATTCGTCAATGAATTCCATATGCGGCGGCAATATGCCGACGGATTTTGCCGCGTCCGTAATGCGATGCATGCTGCGCCCGACCAGGCATACAGCCCGGCCCGCCGACTCGGCAGCTTCAACGATCGATTTCACGCGTGCCACATTTGATGCAAATGTGGTCACGGCCACGGCTTGTTTCTGCTCGGCGATCAGATCTATCAGCCCTTGCTTCACCGACTCTTCGGACCCGGACTCCCCTTCTTCGAAGACATTGGTTGAGTCACAGACCATGGCGAGAACGCCTTCATCCCCCAGGGCAGTCAGGCCTTTGACATCCGTAGCAGATCCGATCTGGGGATCCGGATCGATCTTCCAGTCGCCGGTGTGCAGGATCGTGCCCAGCGGCGTCTTGATCGCCAAGGCGTTCGGCTCGGGAATTGAGTGAGTCAGCGTGACATAGGTAACCTCGAACGGCCCGGCCTGAACTGTTCCGCCCAGCGCAACCGGCTTGAGCCAGGACGGGTCCACGCCCCGCTCAACCATTTTCGAACGCACGAGCTCTGCCGTGAATGGCGTCGCATAGATCGGGGCCTTTGTTTGCAGGCGCGGATATAACAGGCCGACTGCGCCGATATGGTCCTCATGCGCATGTGTCAGGAATACCGCATCGATCTTCTCCCCGATCAGATATTCGGGATCCGCGCAGATCAGGTCGATCCCCGGCGTCTCAAGTGATCCGAACGTCACACCAAGGTCGGCAATGATCCAACGGCGGTCGTGCGCCGGGCCGTAGCCATAGGCATTGAGGTTCATGCCGATCTCATCGCAGCCCCCCAGGGGGAGGAAAACCAGCTCGTCCTCTATACCGTTCGTGTCTGCCATAGGTCTCAACTGTTCCGTTTGTAGATTTCGAGCAGGCCACGAATGGTAATATCCTGATCGTAATAATCTATTGTTTCGCTGGCACCTTCAAAGAGGGAGGCCACACCGCCGGTGGCAACCACTTTCATGGGCTTTCCATATTCAGCCTTGATGCGGGTTACGAGCCCATCAATGAGATCGATGTATCCCCAGAAGACACCTGACTGCATGGCGCTGATCGTGTCTTGGCCGATCACTTGGGCTGGTTTCTGGATCGCGATGCGTGGCAGCTGCGCCGCCGCATCATGTAGTGCCCGCATGGACAGGTTGATACCGGGAGAGATGACGCCGCCCTCAAAGCCGCCATCTTCCGCCACAACGTCAAACGTTGTCGCCGTTCCACTATCAATCACAATGAGATTGCCGGAATAGGTCATGTGCGCCCCGAGCGCGCTCACAATCCGGTCGGCCCCCACCTGTTCGGGCCGGTGAATGCGCACTTCAACACCCGTTTTCAGATTGGGATCCCCAATGAACAAGGGCTCGAGATTGAGATATCGACGCGCAAGATTACGAAAATTGAACTGGGCTTGAGGTACGACGGTTGAAATCACGCATCCTTTGATGTGCTTCAAGTCCATCCCATACATGTCCGCCAGCCGCCACAACCATGCCGCGTGGTCGTCGGCGGTCTTGGTGGCATCGGTCGCGCTGCGCCACTGGTTGACCCAGGTCTCGCCGTCATGAATGCCGAACACCGTGTTCGTGTTGCCTACATCAATTGCCAGCAGCATCGCTTAGCTACTCCCTATCAGGCTGACATCACCAGCCCGGACTATCTCCTGACGTCCATCGGGCAATCTGAGCACCAGCGACCCGTCTTCCGCCATATCTTCCAACACGCCTATCAGGGGATCGCCGTTTCGCGAAACCGAGATCGTCTGACCGAGCCCCTCAGCGACCTTCAGCCAATCTTGCCGCAACGTCTCAAATCCTTGTCGCGCTTGTTCACGACGACGCCCAAACGCACCGCGAAGCGTCGTCAGGACATCTTCCGGGGTCAGGACTGCGTCGCCCCTTAAAGAATGCAATGATGTTGCCATTTGGCCAGCGCCCTCAGGTGCGGAAGCCACATTGATCCCAATGCCTGCGGCGACCCAGAACCCAGCGCCCTGCCCGCCGGTTTCGATCAGAATGCCGGAAATCTTGGCGCCATTCACGCGCGCATCGTTGGGCCATTTCAAACGGACGGGGGCGTCTGGCGCGAGCTGCGCAGCCACATCAGAAACAGCCAATGCTCCGGCGAAGGGAATACGAGAGGCTACTGGAATGCCGCCGGGCTCATGAAACAGCGCAGTGGAAAACAAGTTTCCAGACGGCGAGATCCATGGACGCTGCAAACGGCCGCGCCCAGCTGTCTGAGCTTCTGCGANAAGCCAGCAATCGTCGAAATCGCCAGCCTTCGCCCGTCGCCTCGCTTCGGAATTTGTGCTGTCTATGACGCCAAGGTGGTAGACGGGCCAGGTTAAGCTCAACCTGCAAGTCCCAGAGCCGCTGTGCCCGCCCACCCTGATAGTGCGCTTATGAAGAACAGGAACAGGATACCGGCAATCAGCGCTGCGAGCAGAACTGTGATCGTAACCGGGCCATCGACCGCCTCGAAACGCTCTGTTGGCTCATCAAACCACATGATCTTGATCAGACGGAGATAATAGCCAAGCGATACGACAGACGCGAGCACGAGAATTATGACGACTGGCATCAAACCGGCCTCAACCCCGGCGGACAACACTTCCCATTTTCCAAAGAATCCACCGAACGGTGGAAGACCCGCCATTGAGAAGATCAGAATGGAAAGAGCTATCGCCAGCACGGGGCGCTTGCGCATCAAACCACCAAGCTCGTTAATTCCTTCCACCATTCCGCCTTTACGACGCATGGCAAGCACGCCCATGAACAGGCCAAGCGACGCAATTACGTACAGCGTCATGAAGACCAGCAAAGGCCCCGCACCCAATTCCGGACCCGCGGCTACAGCGACGAGCGCGTAGCCCATATTCGCAATCGATGAGTAGCCGAGCAGACGCTTGATGTTGGTCTGTGTCAGCGCGCCCAGCGAGCCGATAATCATCGACAGGCCGGCAATGATGCAGAGGATCAGCTGCCACTGGTCGATCACGTCGCCAAACATGGTGAACATGACATTCGCGAAGACCACCATGCTCGCCATTTTGGGCGCGGAGGCGAAGAACGCAACGACAGGTGTCGGCGCGCCTTCATAGACGTCCGGCGTCCAGATATGCATTGGCGCAGCAGAGACTTTGAAGGCGAGACCGACAATCATCAGGACCATGCCGAACATCATGCCGATCGATGGGTCCGCTGCAGCGATCACGGCATATTCTGTCGAACCGCTGAACCCGTAGACGAGTGATGCGCCATACAGCAGCATGCCAGATGCAAGCGCCCCCAAAACGAAGTACTTCAAGCCAGCTTCGGACGCCTTGGCAGAATCCCGATGGAACGCAGCCAGCACATAGGAAGACAGACTAAGCGTTTCGACGCCCATATAGAGCGTCATCAAGTCAGCCGCCGACAGGATCATGCCCATGCCGAAGGAGGCGAGCAGTATCAGCAGGGAATATTCATACCGGATGGTACCATGCCGCTTCAGGAAACCCTCAGATGTGAGCAGCGCAAATCCTGCCAGGACATAGCTGACAAATTTCGCGAAGTTCACGAACGTGTTCGTACGAACGAGGCCATTGAAGGCTTCGCCGCCTTCATAGTTCATCAGAGAAAACGCGGCGGCCGCAAATAGGGCAAGAGCGCCGAACTTGATAGATACGCTGTTGAAACGATCCTTCAGCGTGGCGCCCACAAGCACGCCAATCAAGGCAGTCGCAACGAGCCAGAGTTCAGGCCCAACAGTCAGTATCATGGCAGTGAAATCAATCACGAGATCAGCCTCCCGCCATCAGGTTCAGAATGCGCAAGGCAGAACCTTCGGTAATGTTGAAAATCAAATTGGGTGCAACACCAAACAGGATTGTGAGGATTGCGAGTGGAGCAATGCAGATCCATTCAATCCTGTTCATATCCTTAATCGTGTTCAGATCAGGATTGGTGATTTTTCCAAACACTGTCCGGCGATACAGGGTGAGCATATAAACGGCCGAAAAGATCACACCAAGCGCGGCGCCAAACGCTGCCCAGGTTGAAGCTTGGAAGCCACCGACCATGGTCAGGATCTCGCCGATGAAGCCAGACGTGCCAGGAAGACCGACATTGGCCATGGTGAACAGCATGAAGAACGTGGCATAAACCGGCATCCGGTGAACCAATCCGCCATAGGCGGAAATTTCACGAGTGTGCATCCGGTCATAAACGACGCCAACGATCAGAAAGAGCGCGGCGGAGATCAGGCCGTGGCTCAGCATCTGAAAGATGGCGCCCTGTACGCCGGCTTCGTTGAAGGCGAACACGCCGAGCGTAACAAAGCCCATATGCGCAACTGACGAATATGCGATCAGTTTCTTCATGTCCGTCTGACGCCACGCGACCAGCGATGTGTATACGATCGCGATCACCGCTAGTGCGAACATCATCGGCTGAAACAATTGGCTCGCGTCCGGGAACATGGGCAGTGAAAAGCGCAGGAAGCCATAGCCGCCCATCTTCAGAAGGATGCCTGCCAGCAAAACGGATCCCGCAGTCGGTGCCTGCACGTGCGCATCCGGCAACCATGTATGGACCGGCCACATCGGCAACTTCACGGCGAACGACGCCATGAAGGCCAGCCACAGCCAGGTCTGAACGTTCGGATCGAAGGAATACTTCTCCAGAATCTCGAAGTCAGAACCACCAGCAACCTGGTACATGTACACGACGGCCACGAGCATCAGCAGTGAACCTATCAGCGTATAAAGGAAGAATTTGAACGCCGCATAGATCTTGTCCTTGCCGCCCCAGATTCCGATGATCAGGAACATTGGGATCAGTCCAGCCTCGAAGAAGATATAGAACAGGACGAGATCCATCGCGGTGAAGACACCGATGATAAAGGTTTCAAGAACGAGAAAGGCGACCACATACTCTGTCACGCGCTTGTGGATCGAGTTCCAGCTGGCGAGGAGGCAGATAGGGATCAGGAAAGTGGTCAGCAAAATGAGCGAAATGGACAGGCCATCAATGCCCATCTTGTAGCTGATGTTACGATACCAGCTGTATTGCTCCACCAGCTGGTAGCCCGACTGGGACGCATCAAACGCACCAAATGCTGCGAGCGATGCAATGAACGTGGCGCCAGATATGATCAGGCCAGCCAGAAGCGCTGTGCGCCCCTCGGTATCACTGGACGATGCATCTCGGCTGCCAGCTGTCGCTGCGCGCACGAGCATGATGATGAGTGCACCTGCCAGCGGCAGGAACGTCATCGCTGAAAGAATGGGAAAACCGCCCATTAGTTGGCTCCTCCAGCGCGCAGCCACAGTATTCCGCCGAATACAAGTGCAGCACCGATAATCACAAATGCGTAGTGGTAGAGATATCCGGTATGCATCTTCGACAAGCGCCCAGCCGAAGCCTTGGTCACAGCCACAACACCATCAGGCCCGATGCCGTCGATGATCTTTTTGTCAGCCTTCCAGAAGAGATTGCCGAGCATGGCCGAGCCCTTGATGAGCGTGGCNTGATAGATCTCGTCAAAATACCATTTGTTGTAGAACAGCGAGTGCAACGGACCGCCACTGTCGGCGACNCGCTTACCAACACCCCGGTTGANGTAATAGGTGAACGTCGCAATCAGGAAGCCGGCAATCGTGACGACCAGCGGTGCGTACAACACCCATTCAGGCACATTATGACGATCATGAAGGACATGGTTCTCTGCGGCGCGATAGATCGCGCCAGCCCAGAACGCCTCATTATTGCCGTCCACGAACGCGTCGTAGAAATAAACGCCCGCGAAAATCGCCCCTAGGCTGAGCAGCCCCAGCGGCACCAGCATGACGAGCGGGCTCTCATGCGGCGTGTGATCATGTGTGTGGCTATGTGCGTCATCAGCCGCATGCGCATCTTCATGAGCGTGGTCATCATGATCATCATGCGCTTCCCACGTCTTCGGACCGTGGAACGTCATGTAGATCAGGCGCCAAGAATAGAAGCTCGTCAGGAAGGCTGCAATCAGGCCGAACCAGAAAGCTACCTGACCGAACATGACCTTGGACTGGCCAGCGGCGAAAGTGCTTTCCAGGATGGCGTCCTTGGAGAAGAAGCCAGCGAAACCGATCTGGGTGTGTGGAATACCGAGGCCGATAATGGCAATCGTCCCGATCATCATGGCCGCATAGGTGAGCGGCATGAATTTGGCGAGCCCGCCCATGCGACGCATATCCTGCTCATGGTGCATGCCATGGATAACCGAGCCAGCGCCAAGGAACAGAAGCGCCTTGAAGAAGGCGTGCGTGAAGAGGTGGAACATGGCCGCTTCATAGGCGCCGACACCTGCCACGAAGAACATGTAGCCAAGCTGGGAACAGGTCGAATAGGCGATCACGCGCTTGATATCGTTTTGCGCCATACCAACCGTGGCCGCATAGAGCGCGGTCACCGCACCCACGATGGTGATCATGCCTGCGGCGTAGAATGTGTACTCATAGATCGGCGACAAGAGGCAGACGAGATAGACGCCTGCGGTCACCATGGTGGCGGCGTGGATCAGGGCCGATACAGGGGTCGGACCTTCCATCGCATCCGGCAACCAGACATGCAGGAAGAACTGGGCCGACTTGCCCATAGCGCCAATGAAGAGCAGCACGCCGATAACTTCCAGCGCGTTCAGATTCCAATGCAGGAACGGAATCACCAGGTCCCGGACCGGTGCCGCTTCCGTGAAGCCAACGGGCACAACGGCCGCATTGTTGCGCACGGCGTCCAGTACGGGACCGAACTCGACTGAACGGAATACAAAGAAGACGGCCATGATACCCAGCGCAAGGCCGAAATCGCCTACACGATTGGTAACGAAAGCCTTGATGGAGGCGTCGTTCGGCGCCTTGTTCTGGTACCAGAAGCCGATCAACAGGTAGGAGGCGAGACCCACGCCTTCCCAGCCAAAGAACAGCTGGATGAAATTGTCAGCGGTGACCAGCATGAGCATCATGAAGGTGAAGAGCGACAAATAGCTGAAGAAACGCGCCTTGTGCGGATCCTCGCTCATGTATCCCCAGGAATAGAGATGCACGAGGCCGGATACGCCGGTGATCACCGCCATCATCACAATGGACAACGTATCGACGCGGATTGCCCAATTCGCCTGGAATTCGCCGACGCTTATCCAAGGCATGAGGGTAATCACATGCTGTTTGATTTCCATGCCCGTCGTTGCGGCGACAAGACTTGCATGATGCTCCTCGGTGCCCGTGTGACCGCCAAGACCTGCCACATAGGCAAACAGTTGGATCAGCGACAGCGCGCCTGCTGATAGTACGACAGCAGTGGTCAGCCCCATGACGACCTTGTCGCCAATCTGCTTGTGCACCAGGCCGGTCAGCGCCACGAGCCCCGGCGCAAGGACGATGTACAGGATCAGGATATCTGGAAGCATCGCCTTACCCCTTCATCAGGTCGACATTTTCGACCGAGATATCACCGCGGTTGCGGAAGTAGACGACGAGAATGGCAAGACCAACAGCTGCCTCGGCTGCTGCAACTGTCAACACCAGCATTGCGAAGACCTGCCCGGCAATCGTGCCACTGAATACCGCAAAGGCGATGAGGTTGAGGTTCACCGACAACAGGATCAGCTCAATCGCCATCAGGATGACGATGATGTTCTTGCGGTTCACAAAGATGCCTACGACCCCGATTGTAAACAGGGCCGCCGAAACGGCGAGAAAATGGGAAAGCCCAAGGTCCATGTCTTAGATCCCCTGCCCCGGAGTGGGGTCTTTCAATTCATAGGCATCGCTGCGACGGCGCGAGGTCTGTTTGGCAATGTTCTGACGCTTGGTCTCTGGACGGTGACGCAGCGTCAGCACGATGGCACCAACCATGGCAACGAGCAGGATGATGCCCGCCATCTGGAACAGCAGCAGGTATTGCGTATACATTACCTGTCCTATGGCCTCGGCATTAGTCTCAGCGCCCGGAGATGCATCGAAATTGGTCTCCATGTCTGCCGTGCCGATCACCGATGCCAGCACGATTTCGGCGGCAAATATGATCCCGACAAGCACAGCGAACGGCCAGTATCTCAGTGTGCCGCGCTTGAGCTCGACGAAGTCGACGTCCAGCATCATAACGACGAACAGGAACAACACAGCAACCGCGCCGACATAGACAACGACCAAAAGCATGGCCAGGAACTCAGCGCCAATCAGCACAAGCAAACCGGCCGATGAGAAGAATGCGAGAATGAGCCACAACACCGAATGAACGGGGTTGCGCGCCATGATCACCGACAGCGCCGATACGAGCACGACGGCCGCGATCAGATAGAAAGCGATGACTGCCACAGCCCTACTAGGCCCCCTTCTTTGCAGGGCAGAATGCCCCATGAGTTAATAGTTTCGGCGGCCTAGCGATAAGGCGCGTCGAGTTCCAGATTCTTGGCGATCAGTCGTTCCCAACGATCTCCGTTCGCGAGCAGGCGGTCCTTGTCATAGAACAGCTCTTCGCGCGTTTCAGTGGCGAATTCGAAGTTCGGCCCCTCCACGATGGCATCGACCGGACAGGCCTCCTGACAGAAGCCGCAATAGATGCATTTCACCATGTCGATATCATAGCGTGTGGTACGACGGGCACCGTCTGCGCGCGGCTCAGCCTCAATCGTGATGGCCTGCGCCGGGCAGATTGCCTCACACAATTTACAGGCGATGCAGCGCTCTTCACCGCTGGGATAACGCCGCAAAGCGTGTTCCCCGCGAAAGCGCGGCGAAAGAGGATTTTTCTCAAACGGATAGTTCACCGTTGCCTTGCGCGTGAACACTTCCCTTGTCGCCACGACGAGCGCGCCGAGGAAATCGGTCAGGAGCGCGCCGCGGATGGTTTGAGCCAGACTCATGACTGAACTCCCAGATAAACGACATAGCCGGACACAATCAGAACCGCCACGAGCGAGGTTGGCAGGAAGATCTTCCACCCCAGGCGCATCAGCTGGTCATAGCGGTAACGAGGGACAATCGCCTTCACCATCGCGAACATGATGAACAGGAACAGGATCTTGAACATGAACCAGAACAAGCCGGCGAACGCATTCACGAAGGGATGGTCGCGGACGAACTCCTCGCCCAGTGCGAATGGACCATGCCAGCCGCCCAAGAACAGAATCGTCATCAGAGCGCACATCAGGACGATGTTAAGATACTCGCCCAGCATGAACAGCAGGTAGGGCGTTGAGCCGTACTCCACTTGGTAACCAGCGACGAGCTCGGATTCGGCTTCCGGCAAATCGAAGGGTGGCCGGTTCGTCTCAGCGAGCGCTGAGACGAAGAAGATAATGAACATCGGGAACATGACGACAATCAGCGGGAAGTGCTGGAAACTGAAGGCATGCCAGGTCCAGATACCGCCTTCCTGAGCGTTGACGATATCCGTCAGGTTCATGGAGCCGACGAGCAGAATGACGGTCACAATAACGAAACCGATCGAAACTTCATAGGAAACCATCTGCGCCGCCGAGCGCAGCGCGCCGAGGAACGGATACTTGGAGTTCGACGCCCAGCCGCCCATGATGATGCCATAGACGCCCAGCGAACTGATTGCGAACAGGTAAAGCACACCAACATTAAGGTTCGAGATAACCCAACTGGTGCCGCTTGCCGTACCGGGCGCAACCGGAATCGCCGCCCAGGCTGCGAAGGCCAGCGTACAGGTCAGGATTGGCGCGATGAGAAAGACGGTCTTGTTCGCACCAGCCGGAATCACGATTTCCTTGAGCAGGAATTTTCCGAAATCGGCGAATGACTGCATCAAGCCGAAAGGCCCGACGACGTTCGGACCTTTGCGCATCATCACACCAGCCCAGACCTTACGGTCCAAAAGCAGGAGAAATGCGATCGATAACAACAGGACGAGCGTGAACAGTGCGATCTGTCCGAGGACCAGCAATGGCCCCCAAAGTTGCCCGAGAGACTCGACGTAGTTGCTCATGGCGCCCGCCCTACTCCGCTGCTACCGGAGTGTCCAGCGCTGAGGCCAGCGCAGAACATTCGGCCATCGTCTTGGACGCCCGTGCGATCGGGTTCGTCATATAGAAATCGTCAAACACCGGACGGAATGTCGCGGTCGTAAGAGTTGTCGGAGCGGTCGTGATTGGCGTTTTGAGGGCCTCCGCACCCATCGCGCCGGGCGCGAATCCCAGCCCGGAGAAAGTGGTACTTTCACCCTCAGGACCGCGCAACTCAGCGCGCAGCGCATCGGCGGTGTCATAAGGTAGTTTCTTGCCAACGACCTCCGACAAGGCTCGGAAAATAGCCCAGCCTTCGCGCGCTTCGCCTTTTGGCTGCACAGCGCGGCTGGTCATCTGGACGCGGCCTTCTGTGTTCACAAAGGTTGCCGACATTTCGGTATAAGCGGCACTCGGCAGAATGATGTCCGCGCGTGCGGCCCCCGCATCTCCATGCGAGCCGATGTATATGACCTTCGCATCGCCAAGACCCGACAGATCGAGCTCGTCAGCTCCGAGTAGCACAACGGTATCCATACCACCGGACAGTATTTCTGCTGTCGCAGCTCCGCCCTCGCCCGGCACAAACCCGATGTCTAGCGCACCAACACGGCCTGCCGCGTTGTGAAGAACGCCAAATCCGGCCCAACCGTCCTTTATCGCACCAATTTCGTTTGTCAGTTCCAGCGCTTTTGCGAGAACTGCCGCGCCATCTTCGCCGCAGAGTGCGCCCTCACCGACGACGATCATCGGTCGCTCGGCATCGGAGAGCACTTTGCCGAAGTCCGAATTGCGAATATCTGTGAGGGCTGATGCACCATCACCGAGCCAAGCATGCTCATATGTCAGATCCGCTGCTTCGCCGATACGACCCACTTTCAGGTCAGCCCAAAGCCATGCCTTGCGGATGCGCGCATTCCAGACAGCGGCTTCAACGCGCGGATTCGTACCAATCAACAGCAAGGCGTCAGCATCTTCTACGCCAGCCAGTGTGCCATTCAGGATATAACGTTCGCGCACCCCATCTGTGCCATATTGCGCCCCGGCGGGACGACAATCTGTATTCTCCACACCGAGCCCTCGGAAAAAATCAAGCGCTGCCTTGGCCTGCTCAACCTCGATCAAGTCTCCGGCGACAACGCCGATTTTTTCAGGGGATGCCGACAGCGCCTCTTTCACGGCCGCAAAAGCCTCGCCCCAATTAGCCGGGCGCAGTTTGCCGTTCTCGCGAATGTAAGGCTTGTCGAGGCGTTGGCGGGCTAGGCCATCCCAAATGAAACGGGATTTGTCCGACAGCCACTCCTCGTTGATGCCTTCGCTCACTTCAGGAAGGATACGCATCACACCATCGCCCTTGGCGTCCACGCGGATCGCTGCGCCCATGGCGTCCATCACATCAATAGAGGATGTTTTACGCAGCTCCCATGGGCGCGCATTGAACGCGTATGGCTTGGACGTCAGCGCACCAACCGGGCACAGATCGATGACGTTGCCAGACAGTTCGGATGTCAGACTCTTTTCCAGATAGGTTGTGATCTCAGCATTCTCGCCACGCGAAATCATGCCGAGTTCCTCGACCCCCGCCACTTCGGCAGCAAAGCGTACGCAGCGCGTGCACTGGATGCAGCGGGTCATGATCGTCTTGACCAGCGGGCCCATATTCTTGTCTTCGACGGCGCGCTTGTTCTCGTCATAGCGACTGCCGGCGCGGCCATAGGCCATGGCCTGATCCTGCAGGTCGCACTCGCCGCCCTGGTCGCAGATCGGGCAATCCAGCGGATGGTTGATCAGCAGGAATTCCATGACGCCATTGCGGGCTTTTTCCACATAGGCGCCCTTGGTGCGGATGTTCGGTGCCGATCCATCCCGGTTCGGACGCATGTCACCCACGGTTTGCGCGCACGAGGCAATCGGTTTCGGCGCGCCTTCCCATTCGACCAGGCACATGCGGCAGTTTCCGGCCACCGACAGGCGCTCATGATAACAGAAGCGCGGAATCTCAGCGCCCGCTTCCTCGCACGCCTGCATCAGCGTGTACTGGCGCGGCACTTCGATGTCCTGGCCATCGACATTCAACTTGAAAAGATCGTCGGACATATCTCTACTCCGCTGCCACGACTGCAGCCTGCACCATGGCGCGCGGCAGTCTGTACTGGTTGATGCGATCCTCAATCTCATGGCGGAAGTGGCGGATCAGGCCCTGAATCGGCCAGGCCGCTGCGTCACCGAGTGCGCAAATCGTGTGGCCTTCAACCTGCTTGGTTACATCCAGGAGCGTCTCGATCTCATCATGCTCGGCTTCGCCTTTGACCATTCGCTCCATGACGCGCCACATCCAGCCTGTGCCTTCACGGCACGGCGTGCACTGGCCGCAGCTTTCATGTTTGTAGAAGTATGCGAGACGGGCAATTGCCTTGATCAGGTCGGTGTCCTTGTCCATCACGATCACCGCCGCCGTGCCCAGGCCTGATTTAAGGTCCCGCAGTGTGTCGAAATCCATGTAAGCGTCCATAATCTGCTCGGCCGGCACCATCGGCACGGACGATCCACCGGGGATCACCGCCTTGAGATTGTCCCAACCACCCCGGATACCGCCGCAGTGATTATCAATCAGCTCACGGAAAGTGACCGACATTTCTTCTTCGACATTACATGGCTTGTTCACGTGCCCGGAAATACAGAACAGTTTCGTGCCCGCATTGTTTGGACGGCCAAATCCGGCAAACCACTCAGCACCGCGGCGAAGAATGGTCGGAGCCACTGCAATCGACTCGACATTGTTTACTGTTGTTGGGCAGCCATACAGGCCGGCATTGGCCGGAAACGGTGGTTTCAGCCGGGGCTGTCCCTTCTTGCCTTCAAGGCTTTCCAGCAAGGCTGTCTCCTCGCCGCAAATGTAGGCGCCGGCCCCGTGATGGACATAGAGATCGAAATCCCAGCCATTCACATTGTCCTTGCCGATCAGCTTAGCCTCATAGGCCTCCTTGACGGCTTTCTCGAGCGCATGCCGTTCATTGATATATTCACCACGTAGGTAGACATAGCATTTATGGGCGCGCATCGCGCGGCTTGCCACCATGCAGCCCTCAATGAGCAGATGGGGATCATGCCGCATGATCTCGCGGTCTTTGCAGGTACCGGGCTCGGACTCGTCAGCATTGACGACGAGATAGTGCGGTCGATCACGCACTTCCTTCGGCATGAACGTCCATTTCAGACCGGTCGGGAAACCAGCGCCGCCGCGACCACGCAGGCCGGAGGCCTTGATCTGGTCGCATATCCAGTCTGGCCCCTGATCCAGCATCTCCTTGGTGAGGTGCCAGGCGCCGCGTTTCTTCGCGGCTTCGAGGTCGGGTGAGTGCAAACCATAGAGGTTTGTGAAGATGCGATCCTTGTCCTGCAGCATGGCCTAGTCCTCATCATCCTTGCTGGAGGCAACTTGCCCCGCATCGACCCGCTTCGAGAACTCGGTCTCGCCACCCGTGGCCAACTCTTTTGCTTGCGCGATCCAGTCTTCCCGCTCAATGCGACCCGGGAAGCTCATATAGTCTTCAACCCAATCAACATTGGCTGGCGTCCAGTCCGCGATCTGCCGGAAGGTGAAGATGCCGAGCTCATTGAGCGCATCTTCGTTCTTAGGGCCGATACCTTTGATGCGCTTCAGATCATCATGGCCTTCAGCAGCGATCGTGACCGATTCCGGCTTTTCTCCGGAAACAGCAGCAGGCGCAGATCTCTCGGCGGTTTCTGTCTTCGAGATCAGCGTCGTCTTGCCGGTGTTATCCTTTTGGGGGACTTCACGTTGTGTGTTCGTCGGCGCGGATTCCGCTGGCTTGCCAGCAGCCGTCGGCTCTGGTTCTGGCTCCGCGGTCGGTAAATTGGGCAACGCAACCGACTGGTTACGTGTTCCGTCGAACAATTGCGGATCGGTCAGAATGGCCGTGCCACCTTCCGGCGCGCTATTGATGCGGTCAACTTGTGGACCGGGATGCGCCTCGACGCCATTCTTCAGCTTGTTGAGAATCATCCCCAGCGAATCTGGCGTCAAATCTTCGAAATAATCGTCATTCACCTGAACCATCGGTGCATTCACGCACGCGCCAAGACACTCAACTTCTTCCCAGGATAGACGGCCGTCATCGGTCACGAACATTTGCTTGCCGATCTCGGTCTGGCAGACCTCCTTCAGCTTTTCGGCGCCGCGCAACTGGCAAGGCGTCGTGCCGCAGAGTTGGATGTGGTACTTTCCGACCGGCTGCAGACGGAACATCGTGTAGAAGGTCGCGACTTCATAGACGCGGATATACGGCATCTCCAGACGGTCGGCGACTTCACGCATTGCAGGCTCGGATAGCCAGCCACTATTGTCCTTTTGCGCCAGCCACAGCATCGGGATCACCGCAGACCGCTGCTTGTCAGCCGGGTACTTGCCGCGCCAGAACGCAATCTTCTCTTCGGTCTCGGGCTTGAACGCGAATGTGTCGCCTCCAGCCTCCATGTCAAAACGGCGTAGTGCCACTACTCGCCCCTTTTCGAAAAACAGCGACGGGCTTCATCCTTGCGAGGATGTTCGTCAAAAAAGCGTGTCTGCGCAGTACTCATCGGTCGATTTCCCCGAACACGATATCGAGTGAGCCCAAGATGGCGGACACGTCCGCCAGCATGTGTCCTTTACTGAGATGGTCCATCGCCTGCAGGTGCGGATAGCCCGGCGCGCGAATCTTGGCGCGATACGGGCGGTTCGTCCCGTCTGAGACGAGATAAACGCCAAACTCGCCCTTCGGCGCCTCGATAGCGACATAGGTCTCGCCTTCCGGAACATGGAAACCTTCAGTGTACAGCTTGAAGTGATGGATCAGCGCTTCCATCGAATTCTTCATTTCGGCGCGACGCGGCGGCGCAAGCTTTGAGCCTGGCACGAGGACGGGCCCGGGCCCCTCCTTTGACATCAGGTCAATGCATTGCTGCATGATCTTCACCGACTCGCGCATCTCTTCCATGCGGCAGACATAGCGGTCATAATTGTCGCCATTCCGACCAACCGGAATTTTGAAGTCGAGCTCGGAATAGCATTCATAGGGCTGCGCGCGGCGAAGGTCCCAGGCAAACCCGGACCCACGCACCATTACGCCCGAGAATCCCCACTCCATGATGGTCTTCTCATCAACCAGGCCGATATCGACATTGCGCTGTTTGAAGATACGGTTTTCGGTGACCAGGCTCTCGATGTGATCGAGCTTTCCGGGGAACTGCTCACACCATTCCGCAATATCGTCGATGAGGTTCTGCGGCAGGTCCTGATGGACGCCGCCAGGGCGGAAATACGCGGCATGCATGCGGCTGCCGGAGGCGCGCTCATAGAACACGCACAGTTTTTCACGTTCTTCAAAACCCCAGGTAATCGGCGTCAACGCGCCTACGTCGAGGATCTGCGTTGTTACATTCAGCAAGTGCGACATGATCCGGCCGAGCTCTGAATAGAGCACGCGAATCAGGCTTGCCCGCCGGGGGACTTCGACGCCCAGCAGCTTCTCGACTGCCAGGCACCAAGCGTGCTCCTGGTTCATGGGGGAGCAATAGTCCAGCCGGTCGAAATATGGCATTCCCTGCAGGAATGTCTTGTACTCCAGCAGCTTCTCGGTGCCGCGATGCAGCAAGCCGATATGGCTGTCCACACGGGTCACGATCTCGCCGTCGAGATCGAGAATCATACGAAGGACGCCGTGGGCGGCCGGATGTTGAGGACCGAAATTCAATGTGAACTTTCGGTCTTCCATTTCGGAGATGTGCGCGGTGTCAGCCATTATTCAGAAGGCTCCTCGGCTTTCTCGTCCCCGGGAATATGACTGGTCATACCCTCCCATGGTGAGAGGAAATCGAAATTGCGATATTCCTGCGGCAGCTCGACCGGCTCATAGACGACGCGCTTTTCAAGGTCGTCGTAGCGCACTTCATAATGGCCTGTCAGGGGGAAGTCCTTGCGCAGCGGGTACCCCTCAAAGCCGTAATCGGTGAGGATGCGGCGAAGGTCAGGATGATCGGAGAACTGGATGCCATACATGTCGAAGGCTTCCCGTTCGAACCAGTTTGCGGCAGGCCAAAGCCCGACAATACTCGGAACGGGCGTGTCTTCATCGGTCCTGATACGTACCCGCACACGATGATTCATCCGCATCGAAAGAAGATGATAAACGACTTCGAACCGCTCGGTCCGCTCCGGATAGTCGACCCCACAAACATCGACAAACGTCTCGAAATTGCACTGCTGGTCGTCGCGCAGGAAGCGCATCAGGCTCACAATGTGATCGCGCTCGGCAAACACAGTCAGCTCGCCAAGCGTCACGTCCGCAGACTTGACGGCATCCGGCTGGCGCGCGGCGATGTGAGCGCCCAGCTCACCCAGGGCTTCGATAGCTTCTGTGGTCATCATGTCAGCTCCTACCGTTCCAGCGAGCCTTCGCGGCGAATCTTTTTTTGTAGCTGCAAGAAGCCGTAAACCAGCGCTTCAGCAGTCGGCGGGCACCCCGGAATATAGATATCGACCGGCACGATTCGATCGCAGCCACGGACAACGCTGTAGCTGTAATGGTAATAGCCGCCGCCATTGGCACAGCTACCCATGGAAATCACATAGCGTGGCTCCGGCATCTGATCGTAAACCTTGCGCAGGGCTGGCGCCATCTTGTTGGTCAGGGTGCCGGCAACGATCATCACGTCCGACTGGCGGGGTGAACCGCGCGGCGCCATACCGAAGCGCTCAAGATCGTAGCGCGGGTTGCCAGCATGCATCATTTCCACGGCGCAGCAGGCAAGGCCGAACGTCATCCACATCAGGGAACCGGTACGCGCCCAAGTGATCAGATCGTCGGCTGCGGCGGTGAAATAGCCTTTATCAGCCAATTGGTCTGACAGGCCGGTGTAGAACGGGTCGTCATTGCCGGGCTGAAAGCCGCCTTCGACTCCCGTCCGCGCGCCGCCAAGAGCATATGTCTTGTAATCGTCAGCCATTATTCCCACTCCAGCGCACCGCGGCGCCACTCATAAACAAATCCGATGGTCAAAACACCGAGGAAACCAACCATGGACCAGAATCCGACCAAGCCAATCGTTCCAAGGCTTACCGCCCACGGGAACAGAAATGCCACTTCCAGGTCAAAGATGATGAACAGAATCGCGACGAGATAGAATCGCACATCAAACTTCATCCGCGCGTCGTCAAAAGCGGGGAAGCCGCACTCATATGCTGAGTTCTTTTCCGGATCGGGATTGCTGGGCGCCAGAAGCACCGAACCTAGTATGAATAGGCCGGAAATCACGGCACCGATGACCAGAAAAATGATCACGGGCAAATAGTCGAGTGCCAAGCGTTCGATCTCTGACATGGTACCTTGTCTCCTGCCGCAGGGGTGGCTTGATCTGGCGCCGGATTAGGACGGTTTCGCCTATGGCGCAACAGACAGACGCAATATATCGCAGCAACTCAGTCTAGCCTGAATTATTGTCCAACTCACGTGCACTATACTGCGGCGGTGCGTCACGGCGCAAAGCAGAACGGGCGCAGCAGGCTCGGCGCCATAGCCATGAATTCAATCGGCTTTTTGCGATCCATTCGCACCCAAAGGATCAGTGAGCAGGTACGCCGAGTGCCTCTAGCGTTTCAAACGACAGCTGACCCACACCCAAGCCCTGCTCCCGCTGGTACTCTTTCAGCGCGCTCATCGTTGCGGTCCCGAATTTGCCATCAATTTCGACCGCATGACCGACTTGTGAAAGCGCTTTCTGAAGGGCAGTAATCGTCTCGGGAGATATATCTTCGTCGCACAACACAGGCTTCCATTCTGCCCTCCCCTCGCCTGTCACGATCCGTTTCTCGACCGTGCGGTACCTCGCCGGGATCGAGACGATTTCTTCACGGGCGGGCTTGACCAATTGTTCGATCATGAGAGTTTCATGCTCCGCTGGTATCGTAACCGGCTCGACACGTGCCGGTTCGACCAGGACCTGCTTCACGAGCGTATGATACTCTGCTGGAACTATGCGTGTCTCGGACTGTTCAGGCTTCACAATACGCGTGCGTGTAATTGTCTTGTACTCGGCCGGGACCTCGACCGACACAAGCACGTCATTCTGAAAAGCTTTGCTGGCCTCGTCCTCGCCGGCAATCTCGCGACCAGCCACCTCGTCCTTCAAATCCAACGTCGAATAAGCCTGCCGGACCAGCACTTGTTCGGTGTAGGTTTCGAATTCTGCCGGGATCACAACCGTCTCTGTTCGTTCCGGCCGGACCAGCACTTGCTCTGTAACCGCCTCATAGACTGCAGGCACGATTCTATACTCGGTCGCGGCCTGTTTGACCTCGACCAACCGCGACACTGTTTTGTATTCGGCGGGATAAATACGAATTTCGGTGCGTTCGGGCTCGTGCAGCACCTGCTCGGTCACGGTCTCGAACGTTTCCGGAATCAAAACAGGCGCATGGCAGGTTCCAGTTATGTTTTCGGCCAGCGCTGGTCCCATCATCAGAAGGCCAGCAGCTGTCGCGATCATCGGTTTGAGTTGCATGAACCTGCTCCAGCCGCCACCGAAACATACAAGCGTTCCAGTCTACCAATTGCCACGCATTTCAACCATGCACTCATATTCCGCAACCCTCCCCGCACCAAGGGATACACACCCGCCACGCAGTTTCATCTGCGCTCAATTTACCGAGACACTGGTGTTCTGTGCTCCAGCCAGTAATAGAAAGCCGAATCCCAGCCCCGAGGTACTCCATGATCCCCAGATACACCCGACCCGAAATGGCAGCCATTTGGTCTCCCGAATCCAAATTCGGCATCTGGCTGGAGATAGAGACCCTCGCAGCCGAAGCCATGGAGCAGAAGGGTCTGATCCCGGAGGGAGTCTCCGCAGCGGTCCGCGAACGTGCGGCGTTTGACGTCGATCGAATCGATGAAATCGAGCGGGAAGTGAAGCATGACGTCATCGCCTTTCTGACAAATGTTGCAGAACATGTTGGTGACGAAGCGCGCTTTTTGCACAAGGGCATGACCTCTTCAGATGTCTTGGACACATGTTTCAATGTTCAGCTTGTGCGTGCAACCGACCTCCTGCTGGTTGGTGTAGACCGCGTCTTGGCCGCACTGGAAAAACGGGCCTTTGAACACAAGCTGACACCCACAATTGGCCGCAGTCACGGGATTCATGCAGAGCCCACTACATTCGGTGTGAAACTTGCCGGCTATCATGCCGAATTCCAGCGCGCACGGACCCGCCTGGTGCTGGCTCGCGAAGAAGTGGCGACATGTGCAATCTCCGGCGCAGTTGGCACATTTGCAAATATTGACCCGTCAATTGAAACTCATGTTGCCGAAAAGCTCGGTCTCAGCGTCGAGCCCGTTTCTACCCAGGTCATCCCGCGCGACCGCCATGCCATGTTCTTCGCAGTCTTGGGTGTGATCGCGTCTTCTATTGAACGGCTTTCAACAGAAGTACGTCACCTCCAGCGCACTGAAGTGCTCGAAGCCGAAGAGTTTTTCTCGGCGGGCCAGAAGGGCTCATCCGCCATGCCACACAAGCGCAATCCCATTCTGACGGAGAATCTTACGGGTCTTGCCCGGCTTGTCCGATCCGCTGTGACGCCTGCCATGGAAAATGTTGCGCTCTGGCACGAGCGCGATATCTCGCACTCCTCGGTCGAACGTGGGATCGGCCCGGACGCGACTGTGCATCTTGATTTTGCGCTGCACCGTCTTGGCGGCGTGATCGAGAACCTCTTGGTCTATCCCGAAAACATGATGAGCACGATCGACAGCATGGGTGGCCTCCACAACTCGCAACGCATCTTGTTGGCCCTCGTCGAAAAAGGCGTCAGCCGTGAAGACAGCTATCGTCTGGTCCAACGCAATGCGATGCGGACCTGGAAGAAGGAAGGTGACCTTCTCGACCTGCTCAAACAGGATGAGGAAGTATCATCCCGACTGACAGATTCCGAACTCGAATCCTTGTTCGACCTTGGCTACCATTTCAAACACGTGGACACGACCTTCGAGCGCGTTTTCGGACGCTCCTGATACAAGGTCATTTGAGGACGGCGACTAGATCCTGCTGAGCGCCGTCCTTGCCTTCTCGGCAACGGACGACCACGCGCCAGTGATTACATCCTTCTCCGTCGCGATCCACGAGCCGCCTACTGCCACCACATTTGGCAGGGACAGATACTCACCCGCATTATCGGCGCTGACACCGCCCGTCGGCATGAATTGGAGATGCGGCAGCGGTCCGGACAGCGCCTTGAGCGCGCCTACGCCGCCAGCAATCGCGGCCGGAAACAGCTTCAGCATCTTGAACCCTTCCTCATAGCGCGTCATCGCTTCGCTGGCGGTCGCCACGCCCGGAATTGTGATGCCCATATAATCACCGAGTGCGTCCAGCAGGCCGGGGGACATGCCGGGAGACACAAGGAAGTCGGAACCGGCATTCATTGCGTTCACAACGTCCTCCTTCGTCAAGACCGTCCCCGCCCCCACGATCAAATCCGGCTGCGCCTTCTTCATTTCCTCAATGACCTTCAAGCCACTTGGCGTGCGCAGCGTCACTTCAGCGATCGTGAGACCGCCCTCAACAAGCGCGCGCGCCAATGGAGCTGCTGCGTCCACATCAGGCACCACAAGCACAGGAACAATCGGTGCCCGTTGGGCGGCTGCTTTCAAGGCATCAAGCGAGGAATTCATTTAAGCGTCTCCTGGGCATAGTAGGCAGCAGCGCCAATCAGAGGCGCCTCGGGATCGTGCATAAGGCGTACCGGACAATTCGCAAGGTAGCCAGACATCGGTCCACGTTCACGGAACCGGGCAACCGACTCAGGTCGTCGCAGATAATCAACGATTCGCTCAGTTACCCCACCAGCCAGAACGACACCGCCAAGCGCCCCATTTGCGAGCGCCAGGTCGCCGACTGCCCCCATGACGGCTTTCGCGCGCATGGCGATCAGTTGATCAAACATCTCGTCACCTTCGTCAGCCCGGTGACGCATTTCCTCAGGCGAGATGTCTTCCAAATTGCGCCCGAAGACTTCGCAAAATGCGCGATGGACGAATTCGAGTCCCATGCCCGACGCAACCAATTCGTTCGATACATAGCCCTGAGTCCGCATGAGAACACTCGCTATGTCGAATTCCAATGCATCCCTTGGCGCATAGGCGATGTGCCCGCCCTCACCCGTGAGAACCTGCCAGGCATCGTCGCCCAGGGGAAACAAGGATGCCACACCGAATCCGGTGCCAGGCCCGGCTACTATTACAGGCAGTTCCGGTATTTCTTTTCCAGGCAAGATTTCCTCAAAATAGTCTCCGGAATGCTCAGGCACCGATCGGGCCATGGCGGTGAAATCATTGATGATTTTAATGTCATCAAAGCCAAACACCTCGCAGAGGTGCCGGGCTGAGACGTGCCAATCCCGATTGGTCAGCATGACTTCTCCGTCCCGCACAGGCCCGGCCATGGCAAAACAGGCATGCTTCGGCTCTAATCCGGTGTCTTGCAGGTATCGGCGCAACGCAGCAGCAAATGTTTCGAAACTATCCCCGGACAGTTTTGAAAAATCACTGATCTCAACTTTGCCGCCGCGCCTCTCAGCCAAAGCGAACCTGACATTGGTTCCCCCTACATCCCCAACCAAAACGGGCTCACCCATCAGATCAGTCCCCCCGGTTCGAGAAATTGAACTGGCTCGCCCCATTGGCGGCAGGGCCTGCCAATTCCCGGAAATAGGTGAACATTTCGCGGCCGAGTCCCATCCCGTTCTCGTTTGGCCTGTATTCGTCCGGGATGCGCTTTGCAAACTCTTCCGGATCAACCTTGATATCGAGCACACCGCGCTCGGCATCAAACACAATCATGTCGCCATTTTGCACTTTTGCGATCGGGCCGCCGCGTGAACCTTCCGGACTCACATGGATCGCTGACGGCACTTTACCGCTCGCGCCTGACATACGGCCATCCGTTACCAACGCCACCTTGAAGCCCCTATCTTGCAAAACTGCGAGCGGCGGCGTGAGTGTATGCAATTCAGGCATGCCATTCGCCGCTGGTCCCTGGAACCGAACAATCGCGACAAAGTCCTTATTCAATTCTCCTGCATCAAATGCAGCTTTCAGCGCTTCCTGGGAATCGAATACGATCGCAGGTGCTTCCACAATGCGATGCTCAGGTTTTACAGCGGACACCTTGCTGACGCCCAAGCCAATCGGACCGTCCATCATCCGCAGTCCGCCATCCTTGGAGAATGGATCAGATACAGGGCGCAATATGTCCGCATCGGCACTGGTGTCCGGGGCAGGACGCCAGGCGGCTTTGCCATCTTCCAGATAAGGCTCCGCCGCGTAGCCTGATATCGGACCAGCCACGCCCATGGCGTCGCCATCCATTAAACCGGCATCGAGCAACTCACGTACGAGGAAACCCATACCGCCTGCTGCGTGAAAATGATTCACATCAGCCGGTCCGTTTGGATAAACACGCGCCAGCAGCGGCGTCACCGCGCTGATATCCGCAAAGTCTTCCAGAGTTAGAATGATGCCCGCAGCAGCTGCCATGGCTGGCAAGTGAAGTGCATGATTGGTAGACCCCCCCGTCGCCATCAGACCTACCACGCCATTCACAATAGACCGCTCATCGATCATTTCGCCCGCTGGCATATAGTGATCGCCCTGCGCATGGATCTCCGCGACGCGATGTGTGGCTGCACGTGTCAGCGCTTCGCGAATAGGTGTGCCTGGATTGGCGAAGGCAGCGCCTGGCAAGTGGAACCCCATGACTTCCATCAGCATCTGGTTCGAGTTCGCTGTGCCATAGAATGTGCAAGTACCCTGCGTGTGATAGCTTTCCGACTCCGCTTTCAAGAGCGCGTCACGACCAACCTTGCCTTCCGCAAATAACTGGCGAACGCGTTGCTTTTCAGGATTGGGCAGACCGGACGGCATGGGCCCAGCTGGCACGAAAACAGACGGGATCCAGCCAAACCGTAGCGCAGCGATCACGAGACCGGGGACAATTTTGTCACAAA
>JGI24655J20075_1000021_pt1 | contig 84469 bp, 73 predicted proteins | sample MalvirmetaMSP112_FD_20075 | JGI IMG/M metagenome (IMG submission 20075) | reverse complement strand
GATACCAACGGGAGAAAATGCATGGCGCAAAACCTCACATTTGGGAGCAACACTCCGGCAAGCTTGGCTAAACTCGCTGAGGCGGTCGTCTATGTTGCGCACAAGACTCAAGGTGACTTTGGGTCCATCAAGATCAACAAGACGATTTATTACGCCGACTTGGAGGCCTTCAAAACGCTTGGCAGTTCGATAACGGGCGCTCAATACCACAAGATAAGGCTGGGTCCGGTTCCGAAGCATATCATCATGGCTGAACGTAAGTTGGAAAGTGAAGGGGCTTTAAAGGTCGACAGGGACACAATGAACCACAGCCGCATTGCAGGGCGAGCGCCGAACCTCAATTTATTCAGCGAATCCGAGACCAAAATTCTCGACACCTTTATCGCAGAGCTTGCTCCGAAGTCTGCGATGCAGGTCAGCGAAGAAAGCCACGACATTCGATGGGATGTTGTGCGCAACCAAGATCTCCTGCCATACGAGTTCGCATTTCTGGACGGCACAGTCACTGATAAAGACTCAAGAGATGCACAGCGGCTGTCTGAGGAAATGGGTTGGTAACAATGGAAGGCTATGAGATACTGCATGAAAACAGCTATGACTATTGCCTGGGGGTGTATCCCCTCAGCATACGTAGTTGCAGAATCAATCCAGAGTTGTTTGGGTAAACCCACGCATTTAGGGATTGCTCAGGTCTCTTCGCGTAGTTCAGTCATGGGCTTTCTCCTGTGTGGATATGGCGCTCACCCGACCCACCGCGACACCAACCTTGTAAGCATGGCGATTAGGTGCATGTAATGCGGCTTCCAGTTCGGCTATACGGGCGCGCATATTATCGGCTTCAGCCATCATTGAATCGATCATCGGCCCGGAAAATACCCCGCGCGCGTTGAGTTCGTCCCGCAGGTTTCCTATAGCCTCGGCGTCAGCGTGCTTTTCTGTGCGTAAGATGCCGTTCTCCTCCACCAACTGCCGCAAGATCCGCACGTCTTTGCTGTCCTCTCCAACCGCTGCGACACGTTGCGCGATGTAGGCGGTGATATCGTCGGGGGTGTAGGTCATGCTGTGGGTTCCTTGTCGATTAGGCGAAGGATTTTATCTCTTATTGCGTCGCCACTTGTCCAATGCATCGGCACCATTCCTAAAGCCTCATGCAGCGCCTCGGCCCGTGCTTGGCGCTGTATCTGTGCGACCACCTCGGCCTTAATAAGATCGCGCATATCGGCGTCTTGCTGCATCTCAAGTTCAGCGATGCGGGCGGCTTGGGCGTCGATGGTGGCTTGCATGGACGGACCCACAAACGGGTGCCGATAGTTATGCTGGCTGCGCTTATGGCCGCATCTGGCGCAAGTCGGGTCTGTGTCGGTCACGCCTTGCCTCCCCGTACTGCGCGGTAGGTGGCGTCGATGGCGTGGAGTGCGGCAGAGTGGTGACGCTCAAGCCATGAAACGATGTTCTCGGCATAATCCACATCGCGCACGTCCATTTCGTGCGTCTCACAGATGATGCTTTCGATTTCGTCCACGATGTTTTCGCGGGCGTCTGCCTCTAGCGCCTTGGTGTCGGGCATGGCTGAGTGTGGCGTCGGTAATGCCGACACCATGTGACGGACCATCGCCAACGCCTGAGCGTAGGTGAATACATTCGTTCCTACGGGGCGATGCCTATGCTCATACGGGGTTCCGGCGTTGACAATCGGATCAAATGTAATGCCGCAATCGGGGCCGAAATCATCAGGTAGTGGCCAATTTAGAAACCGCTCCGCCATGTGTTTTATCTGGTCTTCGGTCATATCAGCCACCAGATCAGCGCCGCCCAAATCATCGCGCCCACTACTGCGGCGGGGATAATCCACCATCCGCTTATAACTTCTTCCATCGCTATATCCTCTCTGTTTGGTTGCCCCCTGCCCATTTGGCGCGGACAGGGGGCGGGTTGGTCAGGTGAAATTTGCTTTGACGGCCCACATCGCGGCTTGCTCGTAATTCGTGATTGCGATTGAACGGCAGCGATTGTCGGGCGCGTGTTCGCGGATGTACGCCATCAGTTCTTCGGTGCGGGACTTGATGCCATCGACAACCTCATTATTGGATGGGTTGAAATCGGGCAGTGTGGATGCTGTGTCAGCCATATTGGATATTGTCCTCGGTCTTGTCGCCACTAGTTCGCTGTGGCCGCGTTATTCCCAGAGCGTGAATCTCAGTAATCAATCTCGCCTAACATCGCCGCAACGGCTGCGCGGGTGCTTGGGATAAACCCGTAATCCGGCCCATTTCTCGCCTCCCATGCCCGCTTGCTCTTGTGGTAAGATTCCGGGCCTTCTTGGTGGCAATCCCAATGGCAAAGCGGGATCGTATCACGGTCACCGCTCTTGCGACCCGCAGATGGTAGCTGGTCGTATCCGTGCGGCTCGTCGGCAGGCGGTCGGCTTTGGCAGTGGTGGGCGTCATTCGGGGGCGGTGACCCGCAGATAACGCAGGGAAGTTGCTTAACTAGCCCCATATACGTGAGGTCGTCTTGTCCCAGCTTTGATGCACGACGGGCGGCGCGTTTCTTGCTTACGCGGCGCATAGAGGTGCGGCGGAGTTGCTTATTCATTTAATTACCCTCAGTTCCGCTTTGTGCAGGCGTGACCCTTTTGGCAGCGATCCAGCAACCACCCATCTTTCGCATAATGCGGCTGCGTATTTATGTTTGAGTGGGCTGTTTCCCGTAGATTTTCGCTTCGCGCATCGTTTGCACTTATAGAATGACAGGTGGACATGCCCCCCACGATCCCACATTGCATCTGAGTTGATCGCAACAAGGCTCCAATCGTGGCCAATCATACACTTGATGTTCATGCCTTGGCCCCCTCTTGCTGCATATCCTGCTCATAGCGGCGGGCGTCGGGGTCCGTCAGGATCACGCCTTGCTCTGCGTAGAAACGCTGCATCTCATTCATGTATTCTGTGAGCTGGCAAACGCCCATCTTGCGGGTGAACGGCACGTCCAGCACGCGGATCGCTTTCAGCTTGGACGGCTTGTTCAGCGCGTCGAAAATGTAGCCGAACACGCTTTCCCATTCAGGGTCGTCGCGGCTAAGTATTGGCCGGCCAAACATCAGGTTGCACTCTGCCTTGATATCCGCCTCGCTTTCGCCAAACGAATGATGGCGGGCGATATCTGCAAACCAGCGATGCACAAGGCGGTTCTGCGCGTTGGTGCGCATCCCGGCTTTCTGCGTGACCGTTAGGACCGAGCCCGCTGGCGCTTGATCGACTACGCATTTCGCTTGGGTGCGCTGCATGTCGCCGGTCAGAATGATTACTCTAGGTGCCATGTCTTAGCCTTTCCAGATAATACGCCTTCGCGTTCACGATTTGGTGGTAGCGGGCCGGATCTGACGTTTTCATTGCCACGACCTCGGCCCGATGCCTGTCTGCTACCGCGTGAATATCCGCTGCCGTGGCGCTGTCTCTCAGCTTGGCAAGGATGCTGTCTGCGGTCGGGTTCATGGGTCAGCCCGTCTTCTTCGAGCGGTCGCGGACAACCCGCAAAAATTCATCAACGCTCATATGTTGCCTGCCCTTTACCCCCGGCATCTTCGCGGTGCCTGCGCCTGCGCAGTAGTAGAACTCACCATCCACTAGGACGCCTGCCGTTTTCCGATTTTCCAGCGGCAGTCCAGACGTTAGCAGCGCCATAAGTCGCTTGTTGGCTTTGAGGCACTCAACCCAACTCCAGCGCAGCCCCGCCGGGCGGTCCTCTTGCTCAATGGCCTTCAATGTTTTGCGGCATGTCTCAATGCGCCGCGCAACTTCCCCTCGTTCGGCAAGAGATATTTTGGGCATTGCTGGCAGTTCGGATGCCGCAAGGGCAATCGCGCTCTGCCGTTCCCCTCCCTTAATCGTCGGGATGCCGCGATCCATTAGGGCGCGTTCCTCATGCGCCTTAAACGCATCAATAAGAAACGCTGCCGCCTCAATCTGAGAGTTTAGGCCGCGCCGCTCTTTAACCAGCTTCAATCCCTTGCGGATATTGGCAACCTTATCGACTGGACCCTTTATAGTCAGGTTGGCTCTATCTTGCGCCGGGGTGGACTTAGCCTTGGCCGTGGGTTGGCTTCTTCTGAAGATGTCAAAGATACCCATTACACTCTCCATTCCATGAGGAACGGGATCGAATCATCCAAGTCGCGCCCGCTATTCGGGTTGCCGCCTGCGCCGTAGCCGCTCGGCGCGTCATAGTTTCCCGTGCTGCCGCTGTCATAGCCCCCGCCAGACTGAACGCCGCCGCGCTGGTTGTCGAAGATGGAGCACATCACGCGGTCGCCGGACTTGCCGTTAGTCTTGTTCGCGTGGGTCTGCTGTTGCAGCAAAACACCCGCCAAGTTCACCGTCGGGTCGAGCAGCGCATAGTCGCCGTTCTGGTTCGTCATAATCACGCCGATATCGACGTAGACGACTTTGGTTTCACCGTTCTTTTCGTAGGTGCCTACTTTGGCCTTAATCTGCTTTACCATGCTCAATATGCCTCTTGCTCTTGTGTTACTGTCACGCCAGCAATGGCGCGGGTTTTGTGGTTCCGACGCACGTATTCATCGACAAAGGCAACTATTGCGTCGGGGTCTGTTTTGTAGATATCGGCCAGCGCGGTCTTGTGGCTGCCGATGGTGTAGCGGGTGACTGTGCGCATACCCTTGACCTGATCCCGCTTGGCGGCTTGCGCGGCTTTCTCGGACGCAATAGCGGCGTCCTTCGCCTCCTGCGCTTCACGCTGTGCCTCAAGGTCGGACGCATCGGCAGCGCGGGCCTTCTCCTCGGCTTCGCGGCGGGCTTTGTTCGCGGCTTCCCAAGCGGCTTTCTCGGCTGCGGCTTTCTCGGCTTTCAGCTTGCGCTTGAACACGTCCACGGTGGCGACAAGGCAACCCTCAATTCGCTTGGCATCCTCGATAGTCGGCTTCCAGCGGTCCAATTCGGCCTGATATACGGCGCGGAGCGGGGCCGTGGCTTCCTTTTGCCCCTTCTCAAGGGATAGACGCCATTCGCGCATGGATTTGCGCAGGGCATCGACCGCATTCATCTGCGCTTCGTTCTCTACAGGCGCTCCGTCTGTCCAGTTTGCGGCTTCCTCGCGATCTGCATCATAAATAGCACTGATCTGGTCAATCGGATCAGGGGGATTGTTCCCTCCAACGATTGCGCGTGGGTTCATATCGTTCATTTCAGGTTCCCTTCAAAATCTAGTATTTCATCGTCAAGGTCATGGCCGATACTTGACTTGAGGCTATCCTTGCGGCTATCCTTCGCGGCTTCTACATGCGCGGCCTTCTCCGCGTCTTGCTTGCGCAGCCATGCCAAATCAGACTTGAACTTGTCGCTGGTCCAAATGCCTTTCAGTCTGCCTTCGCTATCAGCGCCTTTGATTGCGGCGATCATTTGATCGGCAACTGCTTCGGGGTTGGGGGTGGCTGGCTTTGCTGGCTTGGGATGCTGTTGAGCGGGGGCGTTGTCAGTCACGCTCTGCGCGTCGTCGTCTACCTCTGCGGACAGGCCTAGAGCGGCCTTGAGTGTATACCGCTGTAGGTACGTCACGGCGCTGCCGATAGCCTGAAACCCATTCTTGCTACCTGACTGATCCGCAGCCCCCATTAGCGTTGTTTCTTCAACGTGCCCGGAACGGTGTTGAATAATACAAGTTACTTTCACCCCACCTTGGCCTTGATCGGTTCGAAAGCGATAGGAAAGCCCGTTCTTTGAGAGGATCGGGTCAATGACCTTGGCGATACCTGCTAGAGTTTCATGCTGGTAGTTGGTTCGCTTCCCTTCTCGGTTGGTGAAGTCTACCTTGGCGTCTTTGATAATCGGCGGAATTTCAGCGCGGGCTTGAGAAAGCGCGTCGGCAAACTGGCGCATAGCGTTCTGCCCGTCGATGCGCTCTTTCATTGCAAGCATACGTTCCAGCTTGTCTAGGTCACTACCAGGGTCCATCGCAATGCGCTCGATTACACTCGCCATGTGGTCATGCTGCCCGATATTATCACTGGGCATATGCTGAACATTTGTCGTTATAGCGTTCATACCGCTTCCTCCTGTTTAATTGCTGCGTTGAGATCGTTAGAGATTTCGCTGGCTGAAACCGGGTCGTGCATACCAACCATCAGCATTTGGCATCTCCCATGCAGTCTGGGTGGATGGCCTGCGCTTCGATGAACTGCGATCCGGCTGTTGAATACGACGCGGCGAAAACAGCGATTGCGATAACGGTCAGGCCGATGATGCCAAGAAACACGTCGCGGATGTTCTGGCGGCGTATGGCGCGGGGGCTGCGTAGGTCTAACGGCATGTCACATTCTCCTCGTGGAACTCTGCGCTGTGTTCTGCGTCTCGGATGGCCTTGCGCTCTATCCGGTCGAACTCGAATTTCAGGTCGTTCATGTATTGGGCCTCGGCCTTGATGCTGCGAAAATACGCGATGATGCGGCGGATCATGTCGCCACCCTCACGCGGCCATCGCCGTCACAGCGGGGGCACCAGTCGGTAACAAAGCGTCCTGTGGTTTCATCCCTCACGCGAACGCCGCGATTGCCTGCATCACATTCATTGCATTGCACATAGCCAGCCGGTATCGCGGGCTTAGGCAGCGGCTCGGTGTATTCGTAGCAATCCCAGCAGATCGTCCCTCCGAAGCGCTCAGCGTATTCCGCAGCATCCGGCGCGTTAGGGTGGCCTGCGACTGCCATCTGATTGCGGTACAGGTCGTCGCGGCGGCAGGAGGGGCAGTAGCACTCGCCGTCCATTGGGATAAGGCGACGCCCGACAAGCGCGGCGTGTATGGGGGTGTAGAGGGTCATGACCGATACCCCGCAAAATCCTCAAAGTGCTTTTCGTACTCACGCTCCAAGAGACGAAAGACTTCTGCGTGTTCACCGCCTCGCAGGTAGTCCCTGACGATGGGCCAAATGTGTTCACTCGCATAAAGTGACGTTCCATCGTGCCAGCACTGACCGCCGGTCACATGGCAGTTGATATGGTGCGGCGCTTGGTTGCCGCCCGACGGGTCGAAGCAGTGGTGGAACTCAAGCCCACATGAAGGCTCGTATTCATCGTTGCGGGACAGCGAGGCATGAAAGTAGATGCCGCCGATTGGCCCACGCAACTCCCAGCTATGCCGGACCGAAGTGAACGGTTTCGTCCATGTGTATTTATGGCCTGCGAAACGGCTCACGACGCACCGCCGATCATGACAACCACCGCAGCCGAACCACCATGCGGGGGCGTCCAGTCTTTCGCGTGAATTACGGGCAGTGAAATGTCGCTGAAAAAACGCGCCTCAGCGGCTTCGCGGTAATTGCGCTTGGCTTTACGCGCCTCGTTGATTGCCAGCCAACGCGCTGTTTGCGCAGCCGCTACGGCGTTGCCTTTCACGATGGCGTTGTGCAGGGCTATGATGTGCTGGGTCATTGGTTCATCCTCTCGGTTAAGCAGCTTCTGAGATTAGGCGTAGAAGCGTATCGCGCTGACGAATACGGGCGGCGGCATCGGCGGCACGGGCGGCACGGGCGGCACAGGCGGCGGCATGATGGGCGGCATAGGCGGCGGCATCGGCGGCGGCATAGGCGGCGGCATAGGCGGCGGCACGGGCGGCATAGGCGGCGGCACGGGCGGCATAGGCGGCGGCACGGGCGGCGGCAAGGGCTAACTCTTGCGGCCACTCCTTGCCTGATGATAATAAATCCATGCCTGCAATTACTGGATCAATCACTGACTGAATTTCAGCGCTGACCTTTGGAAGCGCCCGCAGTTCGGCGGCTAGGAATTTCCAGTGAACCAGAGATAGGTCTTTACCGTCACGCTCCACGGCGTGTGGCAGGGCGGCAAAGAACTTGCGGCCTTCGTCATCAGGCAGTGCCTCGAATATACTCTCTGCAATACGCAAGACTGGCTCTGGTAAGCCGAACCGCTCAAATGCCGGGGCGGGGTCGTCGGAGTGCGTCAGGCATCCGATAAAGCAGCCTTTGCCATCTTTCCAATAGTGACCTCTGATAAGAGCGTCTGCCTCAAGGTGCGCTTTGACCTCTGCGTCAAGTAAGGCGTGGTTGCGGGTTAGGGTCATTGGGTTCATCCTCAGTTGGTGTGAGGATTAACCTAATGGACGTTTCTTCCATCGTCAAGATACAAAATGGATAAAACTTCCATACCAACATAATGCCAACAATCCTTTTTTGTGCTATTGAAGTATCTTCCATGCTTGACCTATGGACGATTCTTCCATTATACAATGGTATGGCAAAAAATAATCAAATCAGCGAAATGATCGCAGAGTTTGGCAGTCGCAGCGAATTTGCTGCCGCTGTCGGCGCAGAGTTGGCGACTGTCCACAAATGGGCGCAGTCTGGACGCATTCCCGCACGCTGGCAGAAAGCCGCTGTTGATGCAGCAAGGTCGAAAGGCCTGAATAGCTTCAATGGCGATTGGATGATTGCCGTGCATAGCGAAGCGCAGAGTGGTGGTGCAGCATGACCGTTCAAGCATATCGAGAGTTCATTGCATCCCGCGCCGTTCAAAAAACGGTTCAAGGCATGACAAGCCTTAACACGTCAGACTTGGTTAAGGCGCATCAAAAGGTTGCCATTGAACACAGCCTAAACTTGGGCAAGGCCGCAATGTTCCTAGATACGGGATTGGGCAAGTCCCTTTGCGAGTTGGAATTTGCGCGGCAGGTATCAGAGGAAACGGGCAAGCCCGTTTTGATCCTGACCCCTTTAGCTGTTGCTGGCCAAATGGTCCGTGAGGCACAGAAGTTCAACATCGACGCGCGGCAGATTAAAGAGCAATCCGAAGTTGGCAACGGCATCATGGTCGCAAACTATGAGCGGTTGCCAAAACTTGATCCTGATTGTTTTGGCGGGATCGTTCTGGACGAAAGCAGCATCCTAAAATCATTCTCGGGCCGGACTCGCAACACCTTGATGGATGCGTTCAAGGATACGCCTTTCAAGTTGGCAGCAACGGCGACACCAAGCCCAAACGATCACACCGAACTAGGCAACCACGCAGAGTTTCTGGGCGTCATGCGTCAACAGGAAATGCTTTCGCAGTGGTTTATCAATGACACATCCACCGCATCGCAAGACTGGCGCTTGAAGGGCCACGCAGTCGAGGCGTTCTGGTCTTGGGTAGCAAGTTGGTCACGTTGTGCCACGCTACCAAGCAACCTTGGCGGCGATGATACGGGATATGTATTGCCGGACGTTATGCGCAACATGCACCAGGTCGAGGCCGATAGGTCGCAGGATATCGAGCAAGGCATGTTGTTCCGCATCCCTGAATTGTCGGCAACGTCATTTCACAAGGAAAAGAAGCTGACAATGCAGGCGCGTTGTGAACGTGCGGCAGAGTTAGCCAACCATGGCGAGCCTGTAACGGTTTGGTGTGAGACCAACGATGAAAGTGCACTGCTTACCAAGCTGATCGACGGGGCTGTTGAAGTGCGCGGCGATCAAACGGCAGACGAGAAAGAGAGCCGTTTGCTTGGCTTTGCGGATGGCGAGTTCCGCGCAATCGTAACCAAGCCAAAGCTGGCCGGGTTTGGCGTCAACTGGCAGCATTGTTCACACGCTGTTTTTGCGTCGATCAGCTTTAGCTACGAGCAACACTATCAGGCTGTGCGTCGGTCGCATCGCTTTGGGCAAACCAAGCAAGTCGTGAACGATATCATCATTGCCGACACTGAGGCGTCAATCTGGCGCGCGGTGCATGGCAAGGCTGAAAAACATCAAGAAATGAAACGCAGAATGGCTGAGGCGATGGCTTCCGCTCAAAATCAAGCGTCGGTGCGCGTTGCATACGACCGACCGCTTGATCTGGCGTTTCCAAACTGGCTCGAAACAAAGGGAGCATGACATGAAAAAAGCAGAATATCAAGGTGAAGGTTGGGCGCTACACAATAGCGATTGCATTGAAGGCATGTACGCCATGCCAGAAAGCAGCGTTGACTGCGCTATCTTCTCGCCGCCGTTCGGTGATCTGTTCGTTTACTCTGATAGTGAGCGCGACTTGGGCAACGCTGGCACAGGTGCCGCGTTTATGGCGCAATACAAGTTCTTTGCTGAGGCGTTGACCCGCGTCATGCGCCCCGGTCGCATCATTTGCGTTCACTGCACAGACCTACCCATGCGTAAGGGTAAGGATGGGGCCATTGGCCTAAAGGATTTCTCTGGCGAATTGATCCAGGCACATACAGATGCGGGGCTGGTTTACCATGGCCGTGCGACGATCTGGAAAGACCCTGTAGTCGAGATGCAGCGCACCAAGGCGCTCGGCTTGCTGTATAAAACAATCCGCAAAGACAGCGCTATGAACCGCGTCGGGATGCCCGATTATATGCTGTTTTTCCGCAAGGATGCGCCAAACGATCAACCAATCCAGCACTGCGCTCCCGGCGATATCAAAGAGGCAACCAAGATTGCCCGATCATGGCTGGAAGATTTGCGCCGGAATAACCTTTGCGCTGAAATTCCAGACGATGATCTGTTGGCAAAGCTGGTCGAAGAAGCGCAGTTCGATGTTTACGAATGGCAACATCTGGCAAGTCCTGTGTGGATGGATATCAAGCAGGGCAACGTCTTACGCAGCATCAAGGCCGTGAACGACGAAAAGCACGTTTGCCCATTGCAGCTTGACGCAATCCGCAAGTGCCTTCGCCTCTATACCAAGCCCGGCGATGTAGTCATGGACCCATTCAACGGGATCGGATCGACGGGGTACGAGGCGTTGCGCCAATTCCGCCGATATATTGGTTTTGAATTGAAGCCAGAATATGCCGCGCAAGCTGGCAAGAACCTATCAGATGCCGCGATGCACGGGCGCGATTTGTTTGCAGGTGCAGCATGACCAACGCACAACGCATCGCCCTAGCGCATTTATCCGATGGCGAATGGCGGCTAGGCGCAGACCTCACACGCAGTGCTGGCGTTCTCGGCAAGCTTGAGCGCTCCGGTTATATCCGTTGCGATTTTTCCCACCATCCCAAACTATCGCGCCTCTGGACGGCAACACCGGACGGTCTCAGCGCATTGGAGGCCAGCCAATGAGCAAGCTTTTCGATCCCGAAAATTATGATGTCTTGATAGGTTGCGAGCATAGCGGTGCTATTCGTGATGCTATGATTGCCCAAGGTATCAGGGCCATTTCATGTGACCTACTGTCTAGCGACACAGATGGTCCACACTACCAGGGTGATTTGCGCGACCTACTGAACCACCCTTGGCCGCTGCTGATCGCCCACCCAGATTGTACCTTCCTGACCGGCGCTGCGGCATGGGCGCTGAAAGATCCAGACTTTGATCGTTACCCGGGCGTTGGATATCACCAGAGAGTTAAGCCAGGCACGTTGACCGGAAAGGCGAGGCGTGTTGCGCGACGTGACGCCGGGGAATTTGCGGCACTGATTTGGAGTAGTCCGGCCAAGAGAATTGCTATCGAAAACCCGCGCGGCGGTTTGTCTGCTTACATTAAAGGCGGGGAGTTGCAGGAGGTTCAACCTCACCAGTTCGGCGATGACGCCAGCAAGGCAACCATATTCAGAACGCGGGGACTTCCCCGACTTACTCATACGCAGCACATAGCCCCAAGATTGGTTGAGGGCAAGCCGCGATGGTCAAATCAAACTGACGCGGGACAAAACCGCCTTAGTCCTGGACCTGATCGCTGGAAAGAGCGCAGCAAAACGTATCCGGGTATTGCAAATGCTATCGCAGCACAGTGGGGCATTAAGTTCATAGCACCTAAGCCCACCCCCACATTCCCATTCAGCCGCCGTCCTGTCGGTTGGATATCCGCGCCTCATTTATCCTCCCATGGCGCGGATCAACTAGCAGAGGTTGAGCATCACACGGCTCCCTCTGCGCATTTTATTCAGCGAGGTGACGCATGAACCAACGCGCCCAAATCCTATCAGCACTTAAGGAAGGTCGTCACTTGACGCCGCATGACGCCCGCAAGTTATGCGGCAGTGACCGCTTGGCCGCTCGTATAGCTGAACTACGCGAGGCGGGCCACAAGATCAACACCGCCCGCGTAGAGACGCCCTCAGGCGCTTTCGTGGCGTCCTATTCGATGGAAAAGCAGGCATGGGTGGAGTGACACACGGCATGTTTGGCACGCCTGAATATAGGGCATACAGAAACGCTCTAAATCGCTGCCGCAGAGAGAGTGACCCTAGATTTGGTTCATACGGCGGTCGCGGCATCGAAATGCGATTTGACACGTTCGAAGAGTTTTTCTGCTGTGTCGGGCTTCGACCTAACAGAAAGTATTCGCTGGATAGGATCGACACAAACGGTCACTACGAGGCTGGCAACGTGCGGTGGGCAACTGCAGCCCAGCAAGTGGCAAGCAAGACCATCACCACGATTTACACCCACTTGGGCCGCTCCATGACACTGGGGCAGTGGTGCAAGGAGACCGGCGTCCCATACAAAAAGGCGTGGCGTAGGTTAAATACGGGATGGTCATTTCCAAGATCGGTAGGTCTGGAATGATTAAGATGCCCTGGCCCGACAAATCCATGCACCCGAATAGCCGAAAACACAGGCTGGCGGTGGCTCCCATCCGCAAGAAGTATAGATCAGACTGCGCATGGCTTGCCCGAGAGGCAAAAGCTTATTTCCCGCACATGAGGGATTTGGGCCTACACCTTCGCATTACGTTTCACCCGCCAGATAGAAGAGTTCGAGACATTGACGGAATGTTGTCCGCAATAAAATCCGGGCTTGACGGCATCGCAGACGTGATCGGCGTGGATGATAGCCGCTGGGACTTGACGCTCATTCGCGGCCCCGTCGTCAAGGGCGGCTGCGTTGTGGTCGAGGTGGTCGAGGATCGCAAATATGTGCCGTTGCGCGGGGTGATTTCGTGAGCGGATTTATCACCATAGAGCGCAAGCTGTGGGACCACCCGCTATTCAAGCCGGAGCCTATGACAGAGCGCGAGGCGTGGATGTGGATGATTGCGCAGGCCGCATGGTCTGGCACGCGCCACCGCGTCGGGAATGAATTGGTTGAGGTGCCCCGTGGATCGTTCATGGCAACCCTGCGCGAAATGCAGTCGGTGTTCATGTGGAACTCTGACAAGCGCGTGAGAACCTTCCTCAAGATGCTCGAAACTGAGGGCATGATCGGACGCACGACCGTAGGCTCAAGGAACGCACCAAAGACGCACGTAACTATCTGTAAATATGAAGAATATCAGACACGCGGACGCACCAAAGACGCACCAGAGACGCACCACGGACGCACCAAAGACGCAGTAAAGAAACAAGATAACAATAAACAAGAAGAAGAACCTTACGGTTCTTTGTCTGAGCCATCCCCCGCAAATGACCTTTCCCATGCCGTTTCCCGCTACAACGCGGCGGCTTCGGCTGCGGGTTGGCCGCAGGTCCAGAAACTCACGCCACAGCGTTCTAAGCAACTGCGCGCCCGACTGCGGGATTGTGATGGGCTGGAAGGCTGGGAGGTCGCGCTCCGAAAAGCCTTCGACAGCGATTTTTTATGTGGCCGCACCAGCAAGGCTTGGTCTGGGTTCGGCTTCGACTGGATGACCAAGCAAACGAATTTCACGAAATTGATGGAGGGAAACTATGACAACCGCACTGGACAAACCAAAGCAGACGACCGGGATCACGCCCTTGCTGACGAAATCCTTGCCGCCGCAAGAGCTAGATAAGCACCGCGCCAACGTCTGCCTTGTGATGGAGGTCATGGTCCGCAAGCACGACAAATTCGGCTGGGACCAGATGAACGCTGGTATGCGCCAAATGATCCGCGAAGACTGGCTGGCGGTTCTCTCGGATTACCCCGTTGACGAGGTACGCGCCGCTTGTCGACTTCACACGCAAGAGCAGCCGAACAAGGTGCCAAACGAGGGGCACATCAAGGCGATTATCGTGCGTGAGCGGGGTAAGGTGCTGGCGGCGATGCCAAAGCAGGCCGCGCCGGAGCCAGCGCGTCACGAGCCGACCACGACCGAAAAGAAGCGGGTTGCCGCGATGGTCGCAGAGTTCGCCAAATCCAAGCGTGTAGGGGGGCAGGCATGAGTTACGACGACGAAATCCAAGTGCCGATCATCGCCATCACCGGAGACTGGACTGTTGATGAAATCGAAACCGAAGACGACTGCGACGACGCCTTCGCAATACTGACTGCGCTTATTGTCAGCATCGAAGCCCGCATGGATGATCTGGCAATGTCCGGCCAAGAGTTATCGGTTGAACACAAGCGGGCTAAGTCAGCTTTGCGCTGGAAGAAAGCCGCCTTGTCGGTGGTGAACATCAAGCGCGGCAAAATTCTGCGCCGGAAAAAAGCCGAGCATGACGAGACCCAATCTCAGAAGCTGATGAACTATTTCCGCGCCATGCACCCGCAAGAAATGCAATCGGCGTTGGACCATGTTCGGGCTGGAACCGTAGATATTGTTACGAGGGGCACCGCAGCATGAGCCGAATAGAAACCATCCAGCAAGAGGTCTGCAACCGCTACGGCATAAGCCGAGCCGATATGCTTGGCCCGCGTCGGTTCAGCCAGTTTGTAAAGCCTCGATTCATCGCGATGGCGATTGCGCAGGATCTGTTGGTCGACCAGCCCTACCAGGTCATTGGCGAGATGTTTGGAAAGCGCGACCACACCACAGCTTTGTCTGCCATCCGGCGCGTGAACGAATGGCGCAGGAATGCCGATTTTGACCGTGAATACCACGAGGTGCGTGAATCGATTAGCGCAATGATTAACCCAATGTTTTGCCACAGAGGCCAAGCCGTTTTCCGCAGCGTTCGCAAAGGAGCCGTACAATGATTTCCCAAGAATCTGAAACCCGCAGTGATGAAATTACCATAGGCCTGCAAATGGCCGCGATGGCAAAACGTGAAGGCATGGCAGGCAAGCTCCCAAAAAATCCCCCGGCGTACAAGCCAAAAGCTGACCCGGTGTCAGATGCAATTATTAGCGTCATGCAGGCCGAGGGATATGTGGAGAGCACGGCTGGGCCTATTTCACGCGCTGTATCTCAGCACCTCGGACGCGTGGTCCATACGCAAACGGTGATTGACCGGCTGCGCGAGTTCTTAGCCCCACAGGTAAAATCACGCAATGGCATCGGTAGAACAACGCTGTGGTCATTAGCCGACGCATCGCACGTCACCACATCCGACCGCCTAGCGATGGCGATTGCAGAAGCGGAGGGCGGGGCATGACCCCCGCCCAGACCAACGAGATAACCGCCTGCACCCGTCTCATATCAGTAGGCTACACGGTACAGGCACTCCGAGACCTTGGATACGCAGAGGCCGCTATCAGGGCGGCGATGGAGGCGAACACATGAGCGATAACCGCAGAGACCACACAGGGACACACGCCATATGAGCCATGAGGCCCGCAACGCCATCCAGGCCGAGACCATCGACCGCATCCGTCTAGAGCGTGGCGAGTTTCGCGAAAAAGTAGAAGCGCAGGCCGTGCGGATAGAAACGCAGCAACGCATGATCGTATGGATGCGCAACCGCATAGCCGAGCTAGAGGCGCAGACAACACCAAAGGCAATTGCAGAGAGGATACTAAATGGGCAGGGCTAAACGAGCAAAGCGAAAAAAACTTCCGCCCAACACGAAGGTTCAGGCCCGTAGTGACGTATCTTTGGCAACCCCTCGATGGGACCACGGTGCGACCGGCCCTGCAAACCGCATCGGCTTGGTAGTCGAGGAACGCGGCGACGTAGATCCAGACACGGGCAAGCTGCGCAACCCTAACGGCATTACCGGCGTATCGCGCTATGACATGCTCAAGGTGTACCATAAACGGGGGCTACTATCAGATCGCCACTACAACGCCGGAGAGGCGCTGCGCAATGCGTGGGAGGCTACCTTGCGTTCTAAGGGGGCAGGGATGGCAGGCGACCGTGTGGACAGCACGTCAAAGCCGGACGCAACCATTGATATCCACGTTGACCGCATTTCCAAGCTGGCATCAATCACACGGCTAATCCCCGCATCAGATCGTGAGATTATTATGGCAGTGGCTTGCGAGGAGCGACCCGTATCGCACCTGAGCCAGTATCGCGGGCTGAACCACGCGAAAGGCGTCGATCACATGAAGGCGGCGTTTGAAAGATTTGCCGACAAGATGGAGCGTCGGGCTTGACCATAAACTCCATATGGGGTAGTTTGACATAATTGCGAAGGGTTGGGGCAAGTTGCACCTGACCCTTTTTCGATTCAGCCACCTTTAGATGTAACGCTTATGCGGATTGGGCTTTCCCGGTCGGGCGTTACCTCTAAGCGCGGCTGACTACCGGGAAGACACCGGGCACCGTCAGTAGCATAAGCTGGCCCGGACGCGCTTAGCCCATTTCTCAAACATCTCATCAAAAGCAGTCAGTGCTAAAGGATTCGATATGTCGAAAAGTAACACATTTGAAAACGCCCTGCTTTTGCAAATATTCAACGGCACGAGCATTACTGGCCTGACGGATAATACCGCAACGGCACCGCTTACAAACCTGTATGTCTCTCTGCACACGGCAGACCCCGGCGAGGCTGGGACGCAAACCACGAGCGAATGCACATACACAAGCTATGCACGTGTAGCGGTTGCCCGTACATCGTCAGGGTGGACCGTAACCGGCAACAGTGTATCGCCGGTTGCAAACATTGATTTTCCAGCGGCCACAGGCGGCACCGAAACGGCAACGTTCTTTGCTATCGGCTATACTGCATCCGGTGCGGGCAATATAATCTATTCAGGCTCTCTCAGCCCGACTATCTCGATTTCATCCGGCGTCACCCCACGCATTACGACTGCGACGACCGTCACGGAGGACTAATCGTGCCTCTAACCGGATTCAAACAGGGCGATACCTGGGTAATTGATGGCACCAGAACCGATACGGCGGGCAATGCTGTGTCTCTGGTTGGCGTCGATATCCTATCGCAAATGCGCCGCAATGGTCGCATCGCTACATTTGATCCTGTTGTGATATCTGCGGCTGACGGCACGTATACATTAACGGCATTGCCATTGGTCACAAAAGACATGCCTGCGGGTGTTTACACATTTGACATTCAGTTCACCCAGGATGGTGTCGTTTCATCGACGGCTACAGATACCATCACGGTTGTGCCGGATAACAGCAGACTGGCCTAAACAGATGCCTGTCGCACTCAAGGCCGGAACGCAATCGGCGCAACTGCCGATGATGTACGAATCCGATCCTGTGGCGATAGTTCGGCCTGAACAGACGCTGTTTCTCAGCGTTTCGGACGGTAGCTTTGTAACTGCGACGGTTCCCGGTGAATACGGTACATTCAGGGTAGTTTCCGGCATTGTGGATCTAGGGGCTGGTAGCTCTATCGGTACAGCCACCGGATCGGTGTCCATTGTAGGCATCGGCGCATCTGTATTTGCATCTATCGGCGCGGTCTCATCTAATGCCAACGTAAACGGTGTTGCTGGTTCAATTGCGGCATCAATTGGCACCGCGTCTGGCATTGGTTCAATTGCGGGTACTGGTGAGGCTGTTCAGCCCGGCTTTGCGACAAGCACCGGTACGGCGGTAGGTTCATCCAGTATAACGGGTGCTGGTGCGCTGATTGCGGCGGTTGCAGGATCATCGTCAGGCGCAGCATTGGCTAACGGTATTGGTGGGTCAATCGCTGCATCTACTGGCGCTTCATCCGGCACGTCATTGGTTAGCGGCGTTGGGGATATTGGCGGCTCTGTAACAAGCGGGACCGGCGCTTCGTCAGGGACCGCAATCGCTAACGGCGCAGGTGCGTCTGTCATGGCATCTGTTGGCAATTCAACTGGCGTATCAGTCGTGAGCGGCGCAGGTAGCTCCACAGTTGCAACAACCGGGTCAATATCTGGCGTCGGTACCATGGCTGGCGTTGGTTCGTCCGTTGCGCAGTCTACTGGTTCAATAGCAGGGGTAGCAACCGTATCCGGCGTTGGTTCTACCGCCCCGGCCCCTAGTTCAAGCGCCGCAGCTTGGCTAACCGGTTCAGATAGCTACGGCCTAGCGACGATGTTTGAGCAATCAGACGGAACCGTACCGGTTGCAGTTAACTCACCCATAGGACGCGCAACCAACCAGATCGGAACCAACCATCTAATACAGGCCACCGCAGCCGCACGGCCAACAATCGGCGGAACTACAGGCGCGTATCAAACGAAATTCGACCTATCTAACAGCCTCAGTGCCTCTGTTTACCCGCAGGTGTCAAAGGCAACCGATTTCACAGTTGAGGCGATTGTTCTAATCAACACCCTCACGACTGATCGCGGTAACGTGGTATTCGACAACACGAACGCTTCGGCTGATCGGGTAGGTGTTAACGTCCGAAATGGGCGCGTTAATTTCGGCATCTACAATGGGTCCACATGGTCAGAGGTTTCATCCAACGCCGCGTTGACCATTGGGCAGTATTACCGCGTGTCGGCAGTCAATGATGCTGGCGTTCTAAAGCTATACATCGACGGCGTGGCGCAATCAGCAACAACCGGCGATAGATACGCGTTCTCTAACGGCAAGCTCCTGATCGGTAGAAACGAGAATGACACTACAACATTCGACGGCCAAATCTCGGACGTTCGCATATGGAACGCCGCACGGACCCAAGCGGCTATCTCAGCAGACAAGGCGCAGCGCCTAGCAGGTACAGAGACAAACCTCATCGCATATTGGCCGATGTAGGTTGGGTGAAGGCGGGTCACTCAATTCATGGGCGGGAAGCCCGATAGAATAACAATCATGGAAATCAAAGATGGCACAACGCGGCGGGAAGCGTGCGGGTGCTGGTCGAAAAAAAGGTTCGGTGTCAAAAGCCAAACTTGAACTTGCCGATATGGCAAAGGGCCATGCCAGCGAAGCGCTAGAAACATTGGTCAATATTATGCGAAATGGAGAGCAAGAGGGCACGCGCTTGTCTGCTGCAAACGCTATTCTGGATCGCGGGTATGGTAAGCCTTACCAAGCAGCCGCACCGGAAGGTGAGGGCGCAAACGATAGCATGGCGCAAGCGCTGAACAACATCGCTGACAAGCTGCCAGGGTGAGCATCCAGCTAGATCGGCAAGCGGGGCGCTGGTACCCGCTTATCGATATTCCCGAACAGGTCAGGCTCAAGGATGAACAGGTGCGGTTCAAGGTTGTGCCAGCGGGTCGTCGATCGGGCAAAACTGAGCGGGCAAAGCGGTTCGTTGCCAAGCAGGCGATGAAAAACGCGGCAGAATTGTATTTCTGCGCGGCTCCTACGCGGGATCAGGTCAAGAAGATATTCTGGGACGATATGAAGGCAATGACCTTCTCAGCATCACATGCAAAGGCACCTAGCGAAAGCGACTTAAAGATATTTATGCCGAACGGGTCGGAAATCCACCTGATCGGCCTAGACAAGCCGCAGCGTATCGAGGGCATCCCTTGGACCGGCGGCGTTATTGACGAGATTGCAGACGTAAAAGAGGACGCTTGGCAGGCAAACATTCTGCCAGCCTTGAATACGGTTTCGCCCCTGCGCCCTGACTATCGGGCATGGTGCTGGCTGATCGGCGTGCCTGATGGCCTGAACCACTATTACGACATGTATCAATATGCGCTCAATTCGGGCGATCCTGAGTGGGCAGCGTATCATTGGAAGTCTTCGGAGATACTGCCCGCTGATGTGATTGCATCGGCTAAGCGGGTCATGAGCGCCAAGCAGTTCAAGCAGGAGTTCGAGGCCAGCTTTGAGACTGCAACCGGGCGTATCTACGAGGATTACAACACGGCGAACCACACGACCGAAGAAATAGAACCACACGAGCAACTGTGCTGGATGCACGACCAGAACTTCACGCCGCTGTCCTCTGCGATCGGGGTTGTGCGGCATGGTGACTTGTACCTGCTAGATGAAATCGTTCTGACAAGCGCAGTATCCCGGCAGTCTGCTGTTGAGTTTGTCGATCGCTACAAAGGCCACAAGAACAAGCACGTCCGTATCTACGGCGATCCTGCCGGACGCGCAGGCGAAAAACACGGCCATGCGTCGGATTATACCGAGATTGAGGCGGTTCTGCGCAAAGAGGGCTGGACGTTCTCACGGCGGGTAGCAAAGGCCGCTCCGGCTATCAAGGATAGGCAGAACGCGGTTCGCGCCAAGATATGCAGTGCGGCAGGCGATCGGCACTTGTTCGTCAACACGGTAAAAGCGCCGATGTGCCACAAGGGCTTGGCAACTGTGCAGCTTCAAAAGGGCAGCACGTTCCAAGAGGACCAGAAGAACGAAAGCCAGCACATCACCACAGCGATTGGCTACATGGTTCACCGTGAATGGCCGATTGATCGTGCCAGCTTCAAATCACAGGAATTGCGTTTATGAGCAAGGTTGCAGAACGATCCAAGGCATCGGAGGCGATGCTACACGCCGCCGCCAAGGGTCGGGCGCTCATGGGCGGCACAACAGCTATGCGACGGTCTGGCGAGACGTACCTGCCCAAGTTCGAGGCCGAAAGCAAAGATGCATACGACGCACGGCTGAAATCGTCCTGGCTGTTCAACGGATACCGCAAGACATCGCGGGACATGACGGGCCGCGTGTTTGACAAGCCGGTTGAACTGGCGGAGGGCGCATCACAGCGTCTTATCGACTGGTGTACGAACGTAGACATGCAGGGCCGTGACCTGTCCACATTCGCCCGCGAGGTGTTCGAGGATGGCTTGAGCGGCTGCGGTGTGTCCTACATCATGGCAGACGCGCCCCCGCGTGAAGGCGAGGTGACCAAAGAGCAGGCACGGGCAAGCAACCTGCGCCCATACTTGGTGCATCTGCGCGTTGAGGACGTTCTGGGCTGGCGTGCTGAAACGATTGATAACGTCACCACCCTGACGCAGATCCGCATCATGGAGACGATCAGCGAACCGGACCCCGAAGACGAGTTTGACGAGGTTGAGATTGCGCAAGTGCGCGTCATGGACCTGATCGAGGGCGCGGTATATGTTCGCCTGTTCCGCGAAAGCGCAGACGGGGCCGATTGGGTGCAGTATGGCGAGACATACCAAAGCCAAGCCAAGGCGATCACGGTCATTCCGTTCTATGCAAACCGCAAGGGGTTCTTTATCGGCGCACCGCTGCTGGACGATCTGGCAGACGTGAATATCGCCCACTGGCAGAGCCAAAGCGATCAGCGCAATATCCTGCATTTCGCACGGGTGCCGATCCTGTTCGGGTCCGGTCGTCAAGACGACGAGCCGCTGGTTATCTCGGCAGGTATGGCGGTCACAGCCGCAGCCCCCGATGCCAAGCTGCAATGGGTCGAGCATAGCGGCCAAGCCATCGGGGCAGGGCGGCAAGACCTGAAAGACCTTGAGTTCCAGATGGAAACCCACGGGCTGCAACTGCTGGTCACCAGCGGGGCGCAATCTGCCACGGGCGAGGTGCTGGACGCCAAGAAAGAGACAAGCACGCTGGCAATGACTGCCGATGCCCTCAAGGACGCGCTAGAGCAAGCGCTGATTTGGATGGCCGAGTACGGCGGCGAAGATGCAACCGTAGAGGTCAACGTAAACAAAGAATTTTGCGTTTCGATGCTGACCGCCCAGGACGTGACGGCGCTGCTTTCTGCGGTAAACACGGGCAACCTGAGCAAGGCAACGTTCCTGCGGGAAATGTCGCGGCGCGGGTTTATTCGTGACGACCTGAACCCCGACGAGGAAATAGACGCCATCGAAACGGAAGCCCCTGACCTTGGGGGCATGGGCGGGGCTGAGTAATGGCCGTCAACGACGAGCTGCTAGACGCTCTCACGCGCCATGAGGTGCTGCTGCGCCGGTACAGCACAGCCACTCTGCGCAAGGTGCTGGCGCTGCTCAAACGGTCGGACACACGCATCGTTGAGCGCCTGCTGGATAATGATCTAACGGCCCTGTCACGCACGCGGCAGGAAAAGCTACTAACGGACCTGCAGCGCGTTATGGAGAGCGCCTACATCGACGCCGAAGGAGCGCTGCAAGTCGATCTTGAGGCGCTGGCAGTATATGAGGGTGAGTTTCAAACGGATCTGTTTAAGCGCGTCCTGCCCGTCAAGTTCGACACGGTGACGCCAACGGCTGAACAGCTTATCGCGGCAGTCAATTCACGGCCATTCCAAGGCAAGCTGCTGAAAGAGGTCTACCCAGAACTAACTGCAAGCGCGTTTCGCCGTGTGCGCGATACGATCCGCGCCGGTATTGTCGAGGGGCGAACCACTGACCAGATCGTGCGCGACCTTCGCGGGCGGGCGGCGCAGGGGTACAAAGACGGCATCTTGGCGCATAACAGGCGGGATGTGGAGAGCGTTGTGAGAACGGCGGTCAATCACACCTCGAACACAGCGCGGGAATACACATACGAGGCCAACGACGATCTAGTCAAAGGCGTCAGATGGAATGCCACCCTAGACGGGCGCACAACCTTCGTGTGCATGTCGCGTGATGGCAAAGTCTACGAGCCGGGCAAGGGGCCACGGCCACCGGCGCATTTCAACTGCCGGTCAAGCACAAGCCCCGTGCTGAAATCATGGCGTGAACTGGGGTTCGGCGCTGACGAGGTTCCAGCCTCAACCCGCGCCAGCATGAACGGCCAAGTGCCAGCGGATCAGACCTACGACGGATGGCTACGCAAGCAGCCAAAGGCGTTCCAAGACGACGTTTTGGGCGTTAGAAAGGCCGAACTGTTCCGAGGGGGTTTGAAAGTTGACCGTTTCGTTGATAGATCTGGGCAGGAGTTCACGCTTGACGAACTCAGGAAACGTGAGTGAGATATTTGGGACAAGACGGCCTAAAGCTAATAGTTGATCGCAAGACAAAACCGCGCCGCACCTATGCGGGCGAACCATTAGAGTGCAAGACTTGCAAAAACCGGAACCTGATCGAGGTGTTTAGACCCACGCTGCACAAAGGGCGGGTTCGCAAGGGCAAGCGCACAGGCTGGGCCTGCCCATACTGCCGTAAAGTCATAGCGGAATAATCGAACCACCACGAACCTAAACCACCCTGCTTTTAGCGGGGTCATTTGCGTTGGAGAAAAACAACATGGCCGTAGTTGCAACCCTCACAGTCAAGATGCCGCGTATGCGCCTCAGAATGGCCCGCGTGGCTATCTTTACCCTCGCGCCGTTTGTTCGCAGCGAGGCCCTCGGCCAGCGCATAGGCGATGCCGTCATTGCATGGGTGCAGCGCGGGATTCGCGTAACAGCCACCTAACACGAACCATCAACCGCAGGCGGGATGCCTGCAATAACCTTGCGGGAAGCGAGAATACACAATGGAAATCGAAGTAACCGACGCAAAAACCCTCCCAGAATGGCTGCAAGGCCACGTTAAGGAGGGCAAGCTGAACCTGGGCGGCATCCCCGCCCCAGAGGACGTGAGCGGCCTGAAAAGCGCCCTACAGAAAGAGCGCGAGAATACGCAGGCATACAGCAAATACGGGAAGCCCGACGAGATTGAGGCCAAGATTGCCGAACTGACCGAAAAGGCCAAGGGCACCGGCAAGGGCGCAGAGGAAGCGCAAGCCAAGCTGGATGCTATGGAGCAGAAATACACCGGAGAGATCCAAGCCCGCGACGAACGTATCAACAAGATGATGCAGACCGGCGCACAGGCGAACCTCAAGGCGGAACTGGCAAAGGCCGGTTTCATTGCCGAAGCGATTGACGACATTGCATCGACCGCGATGGCTCGTCTCCAGTTTAACGAGGACGGCACGCCGAAGGTGCTGACCTCAGACGGAAAACCGATGATTGGCAGCGGTGCTGATCACGGTGCGACCTTGGCCGACTTGGCGAAGGAACTAGCCGCATCGAAACCCTACGCGGTACGCGATGCAGGCAAAGGGGGCGGCGGGAAGCAGCCCGGATCACAAGGCGGGACGCCTGGCGGGGATAACCCGTGGAAACCAGAAACCCGCAACCTCACGAGGCAGGCGGAACTCTTGAAATCAGACCCCCAGAAAGCCGCCACGCTGAAAGCAGCGGCAGGGGTTGCATAAGGAGCCTAACACATGGCTGTGACCAAAATTGCGGACGTAGTTGTCCCCGAAGTATTTAACCCATACGTGACCGAGCGCACGACCGACCTTGCCAAGTTCTATCTTGGCGGCATTGTGTCCACCAACGATGAGCTTAACCGCCTGGCAACCGCTGGCGGTAAACTTATCAACATGCCGTTCTGGTCTGACCTGACAGGCGATGATGAAGTGCTTTCTGACAGCGCTCCGCTTGTCCCTGCCAAGATCACCGCATCGCAAGACATTGCAGCCCTGCTGATGCGCGGTAAGGCATGGTCGGTCAACGATCTGGCTAAAGCCCTGTCTGGCGACGATCCTATGGGCGCTGTGGCCGATCTTGTGGCTACCTATTGGGCGCGTAAGCGTTCGGCGGTTGCTCTGGCATCGCTCAAGGGCGCGATTGCTGACAACGTGGCAAACGACAGCGGCGACATGGTGGCAGACGTGGCGGGCGCAACCAATGCGGACGTAACAGCCGATACCAAGTTCTCCGGCGATGTGTTTGTAGATGGTCAATCGACCTTCGGTGACGCTATCGGCGGCTTGTCCGGCATTGCCTTTCACCCGACCGTTTATCACGGCCTCAAGAAGATTGATAATATCAGCTTCGAAAAGGAAAGCATGGGCGCTCTTGAGGTGGAAACCTATCGCGGCCTGCGCGTGATTGTTGACCGCAATATGCCCTACACCCCTGCGGCGGGCGCTCTGTCTACTGATGCCGCTGCCGAATACACAACCTACCTGTTCGGCTCCGGCGCGATTGGTATGGGCAACGGCGGCGCTCCTGTGCCTTCTGAGACTGACCGTGACAGCCTTGCTGGTGAAGATATCTTGGTCACACGCGACCATTTCATCATGCACCCGCGCGGCATCAAGTTCACCAGCACATCGGTTGCCGGTTCTTCGCCAACCAACGCCGAACTTGGCACCGCCACGAACTGGGATCGTGTCTACGAGCGTGAAAACGTCCGTGTTGCGGCTATCGTCACAAACGGCTGATCTTTCTGAGGGGCGGGCAAGTCTCGCCCCTTTATCAAGACCACCCGAAAGGAAACCACATGTCAGCAACAGCATTCCAACGCCTGCGCCGCGAAGAAGCTGCCAAAGCGGCGGCAGAACCCGCTTCCCAGCCCGAGGAAATCACCCGCGAAGGCATCGCTAAGATGAAACGCGCCGATCTGATCGAGCACCTGGAAGCCCACGGGTTGACCGAGGCCGAATGCGAAGGCGTCAAGGTGCCTGACCTGCGCGAAACCCTCATTGCGGCTGTATTTATCTGATGGCCCTGATCATCGAAGACGGCACGGGCACCGTTGCCAGTGCTGACAGCTATGTCACGCTTGCTGAATATCAGGCGTATGGATCTGCGCGTGGTTGGACACTTGGCAGTGACGAAACAGCCGACGAAATCAACCTGCGCCGTGCCTTCGATGGTATCAATCGAAACTGGACATATCGCGGGACGCCATTGGATGCCTATCAGCCCGGTGCATGGCCCCGTAGCATTTCCGAGGGAATCCCGCAGCGCATCAAGGACGCGCAATCTGAGCTTGCCTATCAAGTGCAAGGCGGGCTGGACCTTTTCGCCACGATTGAGGGCAGCACCACGTCGGAAATGATCAAGGTTGGCCCGATCACGATTGACGAGGAAACGCTACCGACCGGCAAGGCGCGTGTCATGTCCGTTGAGGGCCTTCTGCGCCCCTATCTGGCGGCTGGTGCGGGCCAAACTCTGATGGTGCGCGGCTAATGGCGACGATCCGCAAAAAGGTCACGGGCGCGTTTGACAAGCTGGCGAAAAAGCAGCCTGACGCGATCCAATGGGGCAGCATCCAGCAGCCAACGCCGGAAGGGACAGGCGGCGGGCCAAGCGACCCGACCGGCGGCACTCCAGGCGTTGCGCCTGATCCTGTGCCAGCGCGGATGGCGGTCTTTGAGATAGACGAGAAGCGGATCGACGGCACCAACATCATGGCCGGTGACTTCCAAGTTATCGTTGAGCCTATCGGGATCGAAGTCACGCTTGCTGATAAGGTGATCTGCGACCGTGGAACGCTAACAATCGCCAAGCTGGGGCGCGTGGCATCAGGCGGGACCACCGCGCTGTATGATATGGTAGCGCGGGGCTGATGGGTACGTTCTCCGACGATCTGGCGAAGTTCGAGGCCAAGACCTCGCAAAAGCTGGATTTAGCAGTGCGCAAGATAGCCCTTGAGTTGTTCCAGCGTATCATTCTGAAAACGCCGGTCGATACCGGGCGGGCGCGGGCAAACTGGCAGGTTGCTATCGGGGCATTGCCCAACGGCACGCTGCAACTTGACGACAAATCGGGGCAAGCGACGATCAGCGCGGCAACAGCAAAGACAGCGGGCGTTGAGGCCGGTGACGTAATCTATCTGGTGAACAACCTCCCCTATATCGAAACGCTTGAGGAAGGGCGATCTACTCAGGCTCCGGCAGGTATGGTGGCGCTTTCTGTTCAAGAATTTCAGGCCATCGCCAACCAAGTCGGCCTTGAGTTAGTCAGGATTTAGCCATGACCGTTGAAAGCGATCTGCATAGCGCACTGATGGCCCGCGTTGAGACGATTGCGGGCTACCCTATCCTCTACCCCCAGAAGGGCGGTGACGTGCCCACCGATGAGCACATCACGGCTCAGCACCTCCCGAATGACAACAATCGCGCGGCACTGGCTGGGCAGATCATGGAGCGGCAAGGGTTCTTGGTTCTCACGCTGGTTTCCCCTCTAGGCACCTATGAAGTGGTCACCAAGCGCAAGGCTGGCGAAATCGCGGCGTATTTCCCGAATGATCTGGACCTAACGTCAGGCGATGCCCGCGTAACAATTACAGGCCACAGCGTCCGGCAGGGGCGGCAAGAGGGCCAACGCTGGGAAACGCCTATCTGGGTCAGCTATTGGGGCATGGCCTAAAACCTTCACAATTTACCCTAACGGCCCCGTCTGCGGGGTTTCACTGCATTTATAGGAGGGCATCATGGCTCTGGCAGGACTTGAAAGTACAACCGGCACGAAAATATATGTCGTGGCTGGTGAACCCGCAACATTCGACTTGGCAGGTTACAAGGCGTTGACACCTGTTCAGGTAGTCGGCGTCGTTACCTTTGGCGCATGGGGCGACGACAACGAAGACGTTTCCGAACCATTGCTGGCAGAAGGCCGTGTAATCCATACCAACGGCACGGCAGACGGCGGTGAGGTTGAAATCTCGGTGCAGCACCGTACCACAGACGCGGGATCTGATATCATCCTGGCGAATGCTGGCACGAATGAAGCTATCTCGATTAAAAAGGAATACAAATCTGGCGATGTAGAGTTCGCGACGGCTGTTATTAGCAGCGCGAAGTATCGCGAAGCTGCTGGCAACGCGGTACGCGGTTATACTGTGATGGCGCGGGTAAATACGGCGCTTGTTAAAGCCACAGCGGCAGAGATTGCAGCGCCATAATGGATATTGCGAGCCTTAAACTGGTATCGGCATCTGAAAGGGGTGCCGAGCTTGACCTGCTCAGCCCGTTCAACGGGGAAAGCATTGGCAGCACCTTCGATGTGATGGGGTTTGACGCCCCTGAAATGATCGCCGCAGCGCGTGAGTTCGACCGCGAACAGGCAGGCAAGGGCGACAAGCAGGAGCAAGACGAGTTGATGCGCCTGCGCCGTGCCCACCTTGCTACCGCAGCCGTCAAGGGGTGGTCAAACTTCGGCGTTGGTACAGACGACGAGCCATACAGTAAGGCCCGCGCCCGTGAAATCTTCTTTGACCCTGAATACCAGTGGATACCTGAGCAGGTTTGCCGGTTCGGAGCAGCCCGCCGAAATTTTACGCCGAAGCCCAAGACCGATGCGTAACTTGGGCTAGGCACTTCGGGTATTTGAGAGCGCAGCGGGAAGGTGACGCGCCTACCCGCTGGAATGAATGGGTTGAGGCCAACAAGACGCCCCCACCTATGCCGGATCTTGGGCATCTGTCTTTCATGGCCGGGCTATTTAGCAAATCTGGTAGGTTCACGCGGGGTATGGATATTTCGCCGCTAACCTATCAGGATCTTGAGGCATTCTCCCGGGTCGAGATTGGCGTATCAGTCGAAGATATCCGGCTCTTGCGGGCTATGTCAGTCGGCTTTGTCGAATGGCTATCCTACGGCAAGGACGTGTTTTGCGAACCGCCTTGGGATGGCGATTAGAGGCAAACGTAAACCAGCATAAAACGGTACTGACCCACGGTTTCTCGGGACTGTAACTGCGGGGTTTTATCAACAGATGCACAAGCTTCATGCGCCTTAGCTTCGGCGGGGGCGTAGTCAGTCGGCGTGTCTGAATCCGCGAGAGCGACGGTCACGGTATAACCATTAAAGCTGGTGATATGTGCGGGGCGTTCCTGTGCATGGGCCGCAGTTGCCATAAGAGCGAAGGCTGCAAATATGTATTTCAAACTAATCTCCGGTGGCAATTATGGTTGATATAGCTAGGCTTGGCGTAGCCGTAGATAGTTCAGACTTAGTTACGGGTAGGACCGCGCTCAAGGGCTTTGCTGCTGAAGGTAAGCGTACGGAGGCACAGATTGTCAAGTCCGCTGACCGTATGGAACGCGAGTTGGCACAGACTGCCATAGCCGCGCAAAACGTTTCTAAGGGCTTCAATAGCAACGGCTTGCGCATGGCTTCGATGCAGCTTTCTCAGGTTGGTCAACAGACAATGGCGACCGGAAATTTCATACAAGCGCTTGCTATCCAGCTTCCTGACTTGGCGCTTGGTTTTGGTACGGTCGGCATCTTGGCGGGTGTGGCTGCGGGTGCATTGCTACCCCTAGCAGCCAATCTACTTGGGGTCGGTGAAGAAGCTGAAGACCTTGTAGACCAAATTGATAAGGTAGCGGCGGCACTTAAAGCTCAAGATGATGCAGCGGAATTGGCCGGTATGTCGGCTATTGACCTCAAAAATAAATATGGGGTTTTTGCGGGTACGATGCGGTCAACGCTTCAACTGCTTTCCGAGGTAGCAGCGCGAGAGGCACAGCGACAAATAGACGGTCTATCGGAGAGCCTGGCAAATCTACTAGGAACCGCTGGTAGTGGTGATTCCCGTGCTGCAATGGCTAGTTTTTTCGATGTAAATATTATGCTTGCCTTCACTGACAAGGCACGTCAGGCACGGGCCGAAGCGCGGGGTTTAACTCAGGAGTTTCAGAGTGCACAGGCAGCTCTTGCAGCATCTAACGGCGATATTGACCAGCAAATCGTTGCTACACAAGACATGCTAAATGCGGCGCGGGATTTGGCTAATCAAAAGGACGGCATTAACGATCAAGAGGCAGAACTGATCCAACGACTTGCAGAAACTCTGCAATTAATGATTGAGCAAAAGGCCGCAACTGTAGAGGCCGCTACTGCGGCGGAGGAACTTGCGGCTGCGGCTGCACAAGTTGCGCCTGGGCTTGAGCCTGCGGTTGCAGTGGCACAGCAGCTTAAGAATGAAATGGCGGCGGCATTGGCCCTGTTCAACTCAATCGCCGCGCAGGAAAGCAAGGTCTACTCCGGTCGCGGCCAAGACCCTCGCCGCTTTATGGAAGGCGGCAACCTTGACGGATACGAGAGCCGACTGGGGTACAAGACGCCAGACCAGCTTATCGAAGAATTGACGCCCAAGGTGCCAAAGGCGCGAGGCGCGAGTGGGGGCGGGCGTTCGTCGGCTGCATCCAAGGCCGCACGGGAAGCCCAAAAGGCACAGAACGAACTCAACCGCGATGCAGAGCGCATCATCGAAGGGCTTCGGACTGAGCAAGAGAAATACAACGACGACCTAGAGCAGGCCAAGCGCTTGCTAGATGCGGGCGTTCTCTCTCAGCAGCAATACAACGAGCATGTCGCGCAGCTTGGGCAGGAGTTGCGGGACCAGCAGCCGTTCGTTCAAGAGTGGAAAGACAGCATGATTGACGCGGCTATGGGCGGCGTTGACGCTTTCGACAGCCTGCGGGACGCGATTATCCGCGCTGGTCTGGAATATGCGCTGTTCGGCACGGGCAAGTTTGCGCCGTCAGGTGGTGGTGGTTGGGGTGGCTTGCTTGCTGGCATAATCCCCGGCCTGCCTTCGAACGAGGGCGGCGGATATACCGGCAGCGGTTCACGGACCGGTGGAGTTGATGGGCGGGGCGGCATCCTGTCGATCAACCACCCCGACGAAACGATCATTGACCACCGCAAGGGGCAATCTGTTGGCGGCGGCGGTCAAATGGATGTGCGCGTGTACGTGGACGACGACGGCAAGCTGCAAGCCGTGATCGAGAAAGCCAGCAATCGCGCCGTCCAAAACGCGGCCCCTGGCATTGTCGGGCAGTCGGTCAACGCTTCTCAGCGATCCTTCAAGAACAGCAAATCGGGGTGGTCACCATAATGACAGACGTTATCGCATGGCCCCCCTTTGACCTGACGGGCTGGGAACTGGCCGAGGTGTATCCACAGTCGCGTTCTGTGGGCTTAATCGAGGGCAGACCGCGCACATCATCGGCGCAGCGGGCGCGGCGCGTGGCGACGGCAAATATTACCGGCATCGGCAAGCAACAAGCAGGCGCGGGCTATGTGCGTATGCTCAACCGCATGTGGGCGGGTAGGCCGAATCTCGTGCGTGTCGAGTGCCTTTCATCACTGTGGTACCTCGCTCGTGGCGGGCTGGACCTACGCAACAACGTGCTGGAATGGACCGACGACGGAACAGACCTGCTATGGACGGCGGGCGGCGTGGATCTGCTATGGGGTGACGGAGCGTATGCGCTATCCGGTATACCTGCAACTGACGGAGCTTGGCATGGCTTAACGGTTTCTGGCCTGCCTCCCTCGCGTATCGTGGCGCGGCCTTCCGAGTTGATTAGCGTAACAGGCACCGCAGGAACGTCGGAAACAGCCTATGTTCTCAAGGTTGCGAGGTCGGATGCGTCTGGCATTGCAACGATCCGCACAGACAAGCCAGAAGCGTTTACCCTTTCGGGGCTGGTCAGCATCGGGCAGCGCGAAAACATCGTGTTTGAGGCGGCGGGCGTTCCCCGCTCGGTGCAGGGCGTGACAGGAACCTTCGGATATCAGTGGGACTTTACCGAGGTGTTCATCGACGAATACAGCGACGGATGGACGGAGGTTGACCCATGGGGCTGACACGCGGGGCCACGGCGGGGCTGATTGACGACCTCAAGGGCCACTTCCACCCCGTTCTACTGACCTATGCCGATTGGCCGGGCGAGGAAATCCGCCTGCACACGGGCGCGGGGAACCTGTCATGGGGTGGGGAAACGTGGATGGGCGCGGGCAAGCTTGTGCAATTCACGGCACCGATGGAGCAAGGCGGGCTGGCAACGTCCGAGGCATCGGTGCGGGTCGCGGCAACCGTTGAGGATATGCTGGGCGAACGCGGCAAGATCATCCGCAACCGCGATTTAACCGTCTGGTTTGCGACTACGACGACAGCGGGCGGCAACGTGCTGGCAACTGACCCCGTGGAACTGTTCACAGGCTACTTTGACAGCCGCACAGGGGCGCTCTCACGCTCAGACAGTGGCTTGGCTCACGATATGGTGCTGGGGCTAGGCATTGGCCCCTCGGCGCGTTCCTCTGCGTCGATCACGCACAGCTACGAAGACCAGATCGCCAAATATCCCGGCGACACGGCGGGGCGGCACGTCCAGAACGCCAATAAGCTACGATTCAACCCCCAACAGTGGCCCGAGTAACAGAGAGGGCGGCTTTCCACGCTGCTCTTGATAACCTGCGCGATCCGTTCGCATGGGGTCTTCGGCGCGACTGTACGGCGGCTTGTGTCGCCTTCACGGCATTGCATGGCGCTGACCCACTAGAGGGATGCGCAGACGACTACCGCAACGCTATTGGCGCGGCGCGGATACTGAGGCGGGCAGGCGGCTACCTCGCATGGTGCGAGGCGACGTTTAACCTACCGCACACCAGTACACCCAAGGCGGGCGACCTAGCCCTGATTGCAAGCGCTGACACGTTCGGCGCGGCCTTGGCAATCTGCATTCAACCCGGCGAATACGCCACGAAAACGGAGGCCGGGATGGCAATAGTGAAGGCCGATATTTTGGGGGCGTGGTCATGCCGTTTCTAGCTCCACTGGTTGCGTCGATAACTGCTGCGGCTACATCTGTGGCGTCTGCTCTTGGTTTCGGGGCTGCGTCTGCTGCGGTTGGTTCTGCTGTTGTTCAGTTTGGTGTGTCTTTCCTAATTAACAGCGCAATTTCCGCGATATTTGGGAAAAAGCCAAAAGCGCAGGAAATTGCCAGCGACCTTGCACAACCGACAACCGAACCCGCCTATCGCTTTGTATATGGCGAGTGCCGTGCAACCGGAACGCCGGTGGGTACGCCAGTTAAAGGCTCGAAAATATACGGTGCTTGGTTGCTCAATTCGCGGGCGTCAGATCTATCCACATTCTCGCTGTACCTCGATAAACGCGAGGTTGTCCTAACCGGTGATGCCTTCGATCTGACCGGCCCCGGCGCGACGGCAACGGAATACCCGTTCAGCGGCCATGTTAACGTTTGGGTCAGCCGAGGCGATCATACGTCACTGCCTACTGAGTTTACCACCGACGCAGCCTATGTCGAGGGCTCGGCAGATCACCTGTGGAAGGCAACCGACGCTTGGCAGGGCCGCACAATGATCTGGCTCAAACTGGATGCCGGTGCATCTGGTGAGCGTCAAGAGCGTTGGCCGTCTACGCCGCCACTTGTCGAAGTCGAAGGGCGTTGGTCTCTGATCGAAGATCCGCGCACCGGCACGACTGGATGGGAAGAAAACCACGCGCTTTGTGTTCGTGATGCGCTGATGAACAATCCAATTCGCGGCTATCAGCCAGGACAGATTCACGCGTCTTTCAATCTTGACGGGCCAGATGCATGTGACGAACTTGTGTCGCTAAAATCTGGCGGAACGGAGGCGCGATATACATGCGCTGGTACGCTGGTATTCAGTGAAGGCGAAATCGAGGATCAACTCAATCCGATGATGATTAGCGGCGCGGCTGATTTTATCCGCATCGGTGGAAAACTTGGCTATGCGGCTGGCGTGTACCGCGCACCGACTGAGACGCTTACGTATTTTATGGGCGATAGCCTAGAATTCCCTGACATGTTGCCGGGGTCCGAATTGGTGAACCAGCTTCGTGTGAGCTACCTGTCAAGGGCGCGTGATTATGAGACAGCCGAATTAACGCCGTGGGATATTCCCGGTGCATTGGCATCTGATGGCGGCGTTCCTGCGGTTAAATCGATGGATTTGCCATTTTGCGGCTCTGCAACGCAGGCGATGCGGGTCCGTAAAATAACCGGGCTGCGACTGCGCAGGCAGGAACGCATTCAGGGCGGCACGCTGCCACCAGAGGCGTTTAACCTGGTTGGCGGCGCAACGACAAACATCGCCCTTGCGGCTCCCTACGACGCGCTTGACGGCGTGTATGAAATTGAGAGTATTCACCCCGGCCTAGACCCGATTGGGGAAAGCGGGGAAGTCGCCATGCGCCTGCCTGCGTCATTGGTCAAGCACGACGCGGCTATCTACGATTGGGTGCCAGCAACCGATGAAGAAGATGTGTTTGATGAGGCATATGACAGCACCCGCAAGGGCACCCAGGCGGCAAGTGCAATCAGCGTTACTACAGGCGATGCAGTCAATCTAAGCACCGGCGGCACGATCATTCCACGCATCCGGTTTTCATTCGATCCCTCCACGTCGAGTGTGACCGGTTACGAGTGGGAGTATAAGACAAAAGTCAGCACGAGTGATCTGCTTGGACGGTATGAAACAGGCGGCGTAATCGGCCACGAGGTGCGCGACGGCTCAGGCAAGGTGTTCGGCCACCTCTCAGGATCGCCAGAGTTGTTCTATGACATTCGGGTTCGCGCAATTGGTCCAAACGGAAATTCCGATTGGGTCGAGGTTACAGACGCAAAGCCCGTCGTCGATATCGTTATTGATATCCCGATTGAGGGCACGGCGGCTGGCGGTGCTGGTGAAATAACCGTCAGTTTCCGAACGCCAAACGATCCTGATTTCAGAGCCATCGAAATCTACGGCAGCGACACAGACGACAGCGGCGCGGCCAGCCTGATCGGCACTGCCATTTATACCAGCCAAAACACAATCGTCAGCATTACCGAAAGCAGTTTGGGCACATCTGTCACCCGCTATTATTTCGCGCGTTCGCGTGGTGATTACAACAGCGCATCTGCCTTTACTGCCAGCGTAACAGCCACAACCGACCCATAAGGAAAACACATGAGCCTTCCAGAATTCAGCCTGACCACAACAGGAACAGCGCCAAAGGTAACAACGTCGCAGATTTTAGAGAACGGCGTTAATGCCGTCATTTCTGCACTCTATAGTGAGTTTGCGGCTGGCCTTGCTGGGCTTGCCCCAAAAGGCAATTGGGATGCATCAAGCGGGGCGTTCCCAAGCGGCGCGGCAGTGGGTGATTATTACATCGTTTCGGTTGCGGGAACGGTGGATGCCCAAGGTTTTGAGGTAGGCGACTGGCTTGTTTCTATCGCGGCGAATGCGTCAACCACTACTTTCGTCGCCAACTGGTTCCGCGGCGATTACTCGCAAATAAATCTGCGCCAATTCTCTAGCATCGGCACAATGGCTGGAAGCCTTACGCTTGTGCCAGATGCGTTCTACACAGTCAAAAGCGCGTTTAACGGCGAACCCGAAACATTCCGCTATGACGCCAGCAGCACCCTAACCGCAGACGGTGCGCTGATCGTGGACGCCGTGGGCATGGGCGACAATCCGGCAACGCGGGGGCGGCTGGTGAGTACGCGGACGGAGTTTTCCAGCTTTGCTGCGCTTCTGCTGGACCCGCGTGTGCATGAGAGTGGCACCCAGCTAAAGGCTGACGGGCGGTTGTTTGAGTTCGCGGCATCCGGGGGCGCTATTGATACGGCAGGCGGCACAGTAAACGAAATCGGCGCGGTGCCTTCGTTGCAGTCTGATATTAGTTCAGTTTCGTCAAGCGCCCGTGGCGGTGTGGCTCTAACCGATCCGCTTGCCATCGTCAAAAACCCCGTCACGTTGAACTTGTTCAATCAGAACGCAACAGATGTGGCGACTGCTGGTGACGCATCCCCTGCGCTCACAACAGTTGCAAACCAACTGCACCGCCAGCGGAACAACACTTCGGGCGCTCTGTCTGCGGTCCTACCTGCCGTTGTCGGAAGCATGGCGGAAACCCGCAAAATCGCAGTCGAAGGTTCAACCGAATATACAATTTCGATGCACGGCGCTCCTGGTAACTTTTACTTCAATTTCCCACTGGCGCAGATACTGGCATATGACGCGGCGGGGGCTGTTCTAACGCCTAAAATCACCACCCTCACACGTAGTTTCAACGACCGTCAGGTAACGTTCACCACGACCGCCAACACTAGGCTTATCTCGTTCACAGTCCGCAACTCCACGGACTTTTCAAACACAAACCCAATGACCGAAGCCGCGCTTCAAGCCTGCCTCGACAACATTATGTTGAACGAGGGCGATACGGCGTTGGATTTCTCGCCATTTTCGGACGGTGTTTTCGTGCCCGGTGCTGATATTTTCGACCCGACGTCTGCAAAACCGATCATCGCCGTCAAGCAGTTGGACGATTACTACATCCGCGCTGCTGCTCAAATGTCACCTGACAAGGATTTGGTGTGGCAGGTGCGCCGAAATGTTGTCAGCGGCGTGACGGATTTTTACGGCAAGCGGTTCATTGATAAATCAACCCCTGCGGCTTCGACTATCGCTGCTTTTAATACAACGACGCTGCGACATTCAGGCGGCTTTGATGAAAGCTGCCCGTTCAAATACAACGGTCAATATCAAGGCGGGGGTCACTTCCCAATTGGGCGGGCGGTCACTTCGACGGGCCACAACAAGGACGTGACAGACTTGGGGTCGCGCTGGTCTGATGGGGTTCGGACATGGCAGCTTTATTCTATCTCTGGCGATGTGCTTAACTTCGTCGCGCTCAATACTGGTACCGCTGACAAATGGTTCATGAGTACGGCGGCAATCACCGGATCAACGCTCACCCATGTTTCCGACGCCGCGAATACGGGTGACATAACTGTGACCTCTCAGGTGCAGGGCCAGTTCGGGCCGATCATCCGGCGATACACAGATGAACTGCGCGTTGATGATACGGTTATCACCGCTGACGGTGTTTATAGCGGTGCGCGTGTGGTGCTGCCTGAGACTTACGCAATCATGAACGCGGCTTCTCAGCAGGAGTATTTCAACAGTGTTGCAGGCACAGAGCCAGACCGCGACAACGATGCAATCAGCACCCAGCTTCAAATCATGTACGAATTTGAGTGGAACAAATGGGGGGCTATGTCGATCCGCACAGCGTTTAGCTGCAAGGCTGCCATGAAGCTATTTGCAGCCAGCGATTATTGGGGCGGTGGCGTGCAGCTTCAACGCCTCGCATATCCCGGCGATAGCACGGGCGGTATGTATGACAGCACGTTCCTTTATGTGCCTGACGTTCCCGCCGCAGTCAGCGGCTATGATTTCCAAGGGGTCGCGGACATCACGGCTAACGCAACAGAGGTCCGCGTTCCGAAAAGCGCCTGTGCTGACCCGACAAACCCCGCGTCACACTTTGCGATGATCGGAAAGCTGAGCGGCACGGCGCTAGGCGGCACCCTTTACGGGTACAGCCGCAAGAAAGGTCTTGGGGTTCCCGCAACACGAGCGGCGAGTGTTACCGATGTGATGTTCTTCTCAAACGCGGAAAAGAACTACCCTATCGCCATAGACAGCGGGTATGGCGACATCGCCGCCGGGGATGCGTTCGAGGTTACAAGCTATATCGCGCCGTATCTGAACACAGACGCGGACCTGACCATTCCAGGCGTGATCGTGACCTGCGACGGCGTTGATCAGTTGATCATGGCAACACACCAAACGCTGACAAACAAGGCCGTATCCCTGCCAGACGATATCAACGGCAGAAAGATCACGGCGCTGAAAGCCCATGCGAACGTCACAGTGAACGACGGCTACGTTTCCGAGGGTTCGATCAGCGTGTCTGTCGCCAGCGGGTACGGCGATATCGTTCTGGAACTGACCTGAGGGGACCGAGACATGCTTATCAATGATGCCCGCAAGGCGGCGAAAGGAGCAACCAATGCTTATCAATGATGCGGCGTTCTTCGCGTTACTTCGCGCCCGTAACAGCGGTGTGTTTGGCACGTCCATTTCGCAGCGCCAGGTTGACGGGATCAACGGCATCTTGGCAGCGTTCCGTGAGGTTGGCGACGGCAAGGCTGATACGTTGGCCTATGCTTTAGCCACCGCCTACCATGAGACAGGCGGGCGCATGGTGCCTGTGCGTGAGGGTTTCGCCTCTACCGATACAGGGGCGCGTCGGGCTGTCAACGCGCTGGCGAGAAAGCGCGGTCCCGGCAGCGCAGTGGCGAAGTATGCCAAACCAGCTGGACCCTTCGGCCATGTCTACTATGGTCGCGGGCATGTGCAAATGACGTGGCTGGATAACTACCGCGAAAGCAGCGCGGATGCTGGTGTGGATCTTGTCGAGTTTCCAGATCAGATGCTTGACCCGAAAACATCGGCGCGGGTGCTTTTCAAAGGTCTGCTTGACGGGCGCTGGAACGGCACCGGAAACGGCCTGCGCTACTATCTGGACAAGGGCGATCTGCGAAACGCACGGCGCACGGTGAACATCACGGACAAATGGGAAACCATCGCGGGCTATCATCGGGCTTTCTTGGCAGCGATTGAAGCGGGCGGCGGTGTATATGAAAAGCGCCCTGACCCCGTGCCGCCTGTCATGCCAGCACCGCCTAAGCCTGACACGCCACCATCCCCCGCAAATCCCCCTCAACGCAGCCTGTGGGCTGTTCTGGCGTCCCTGCAGGCGTCCCTCTTTAGAAAGGGCAAAACATGAACCCCGTCTACATCCGAGTAATCCTGTATTTCCTTGCGCCCGTGTTAGCGATGCTGCCGGGGGTTGAGTATAACGCCGCAACCCAGACGGTGATTTTGCAGCTTGATACCATCGCAGTCGGCTTGGCCGGGGCGGGTGTGGTTGCCGCAGGGGTCTTTGCCAAGTGGGGGAAGAAGTGACCCGCCCCTACATATACGGCGGCATCCTACTTGTCGTCGTCGCAATTTCAATTGGCCTGTATCTCAAGGGCGGCGCTGACAACCAGACACGCACCGATCTGGATAACGCCACCAGCTACACCGAAACCCGAAAGGACATGGACAATGCAGACATTGGAAACGGCGATGCGGACGCTGACAGGGGCTGGCTTGCTGATGCTGCTGACCGGCTGCTTGGGAAATAGCAATGAAAACGCGCTTGCTGACGGCCTTAGAAAGCCCATGGGCGACCTTGCAGGCGCTGTTGCAACGCATGGCGCTCCTGCCCCTGTTATATCGGCTGTGCGGGTGGTTGTCGCCACTTATGAGGCCGGGACGGAATAACATGACGCCTGGAATGCACAAAGACCGCCGCCTAGAGTGGTCACTCGCTGCCGGGACGTTCGGCTTCGGGATATGGCTTGCCGATGGCGGGCGAGCGATGGACAGTGACGCGTATATTGTCTTGCGGTCGTGGCTGATGGAAAGCGATTGGGCGATCCTGTTTATCATCACCGGGGCGATGCACCTTGTCGCGCTTGGGATTAATGGCCGCGCATGGTGGACGCCTTTCGTTAGGGCCACAGTCACGGCGGCAAACGCCCTGATCTACGCCAGCTTTGCGACTGGCTTCTGGCTGATGGATGCCAACTCCACGGCTGTTTTTATGTACTCATGGGCCTGCATCCAAGCCCTGATTTGCGTCTATGGTGCGATGAAAGATGTGGCCCGAACCTGGGGGGCCTTTATCAGTGCAACCGAATGACTATGCCGCAATCCTTGGATCAGTGGCAGCGCTGATTATCGCAATCGGTGGCCTTGCTGTCTGGCAGGGCAGAAAAGAGGGACCAGCGGAAAAGCCCGACGAACGGGGCAAGCGCATCGAAGACATGGTTCACCGGGTCGAAGGCAAGCTGGATATCTTGCTGGATCGGGTTCAACGCTAGGAATCGCCCCATGCGCTTCATAGAAAGCCTATCCTGGCGTACCTGCTACCTTGTGACGGGCCTGCGCATGTCGTGGTGCGCTCTGGCCTACTGGGCGGACTGTACGAGGGCCGTGTGGGTGCTGGATAGGGTATTCCACCGATACGACAAGCAGCCCGATCATTGCCGCAGGTCATATGACCATTGGATTAGCCCGCGTTCCTTTGATTAGGGGCGCGGGCTATTTGCATTCAAAAGATCACCGCGCCAAGAACGAAAGCGCCGACGATCAGGACGACCAGCACCACGCCGATAATCCGAAATGCGACCCTAAATTCACCTTCTCCGAACATCACTCTCCCCCTTGTGACAGGGCGCGTAGGCTGGTCATGTCCAAGCGTGACAGATAGCGCCAATCGGGCTTTTCTTCATGCGTGGCGGGGCGGTTAATCTCGTCAATCAAACGCCGCGCCGCCTCTGCTACCGTCATAGGGCGGGCGCGGGTGTTCCAAAGTCGTACAACCTTGGGCAATGCAGTTCCTGAAATGGCATAACCGCCATTTGGGTTCTGATCATCCATTCGAGAAAAACAGTTTCCACAACCCTTGCATTTGATTGTATGTGATTCTGCATACCCAACATACTCACCGCCATTTGACCATGAGTGTGATGCATCGGACCCACAAAACGGGCAGGGCAGTAGGTCTGGCGCGTCTGTCATATCGTCTCCTTTGCTGCGGCTAGGGCGGCGCGGGCTTCGATCAAGGACGATCTGTTTCGCTCATAATATGCCTTTGCGCCTTCGATATGGCTGGTGTTGTGGTATTCGGATTGAAATACTGCGCCTGCGCGTTCTGCCAGATCTCCCAACACCTCCACCAGCGCCTTTATCTTGGCGTCTTGGGCGTCGATGTGGGCGGACGCTTGCCTTGCGCGGCTGCGGAATTGCCCCCACTGTAGGGCGCTCATTTCGCGCGGATCGTCGGGTAGCGGCATATTCAGCACGCCATGTAACATCAGGTCGCTCATTGTCTCTGCCTCCTTGGCGTGGTGGGGGTTATTGCGTCAGCGACATACATGCCTCAATCTGTTCTGCCGTTAAGTCTATGAACCCGTCTCCGGATAGGTCGTCGCCTCCGTGGAACTCCGCGAAGATGTTTTCCCACTGCGCCGCGAAGCCCTGCAAACGGTTTGCGGCTTCTGCAAGCGCATCACGGTCGCCGTTGCTTCGCACTCCACGGTCCCGAATGCGAACTAAGTCTTCGGTTATTTGGTTAATTTTATGTGACATATCATTCTCTCCTTTATCCGTTGAGCCTTCCGACATGCTTAGGTCTTGCGCCGGTATGGCGGGGGGTTAGTCGTCCTCAGAGTCAAACACCGGCTCAATCTTGCCTCCACTATCGCAACCCCTTGGGTCTTGTGTTCGGATCGCCTCCGCGTGATCGGGGGAAATTTTTCTGCGGTAAATTCGGTGCGACGTGTACAGCGGCGAGGGGGCCTTCTTTCCTACGCAAATAGTAGGACGCCAGCCAAACGGCTTATCAACCTGCACCTCATCCCCCTCCATTATCGTTTCGCCTTCATCAAGCCGCCTGTAGTTGTGATCCCAAGCCATGTGCGCCTCCGTTTGTTAAGTTGGTGAGCCCTTTTTCGTCATGCTCAGGACGTGTGCGCCCATTACGGCGCGGTATTCATGGCATCCTCCATTGCTGGCGTTTGCTTCCGCATAGACGTAGAATAGCGCCCAATCCGGCTGGCGTCAATACCTGTACGTACACTACTTGCCAATTGCCGACGTGTGCTGTATGTGTTTAAGCATGGATATGGCTAGACACAGAAAACCCGTGACAGTCTCCCTTGACCCTGAGTTGGTCGAGTGGCTGCGGACGTGGTGCAAAGAACAAAACCCCGAAGTCGCGTTTGCACGCGCCCTCGATTCCGCAATCCTTCTGTTTAAGAAGGAGCGCAGCAATGAATGAGCCGCACGCGGTTTACAGGCTATATGGCAAGAGCAAGAACCTTCTTTATGTAGGGTGCAGCAAAAATCTTCGCTATCGCCTACAACAGCATAGATATGCGAGTTACGGTAAGCGGCTGGCGTATTATTCAGAGGAAAGTTACCCGAACCGTGACGAGGCTCTATATGCCGAGGCGGAAGCGATTAGGCACGAGATGCCCCCGTTAAACACTCAGCACAAAACGCTGTATGTCGGGCACTATATGGCGATTTTTAATGTAGACTACGATGTGTTGGACGATCTACCACTTCACCGGATCATGGCGCACTATACGTCCCTTTGTCGCAATGAACCAAAGGCGCGGAGAAAAGCGGCAGTCTGTGCTCTAGAAGATATTCTAAATGGCGTACCTGTTCGGGCTGGCACAATCGACAGGGGCTGTTTTGATCGGGGCGTCTATCTTCCAAGATACATGGATATGGACGCCTGCGAATTGGTCGAGGCCCGCGCCGAAATTGACAAGCTATATCGCATTTCTCAGACGAATATCCGCCGCGAGAAAGCCAAGTCACCACCCCATTCCAAGCAATAAGGATAACGCCATGCGACCATACACGACGATAACGGCCAGAGAGGCGATAGGGGCTTCATCTGGCGATTGCTGTCTTATAATCGGGCATGGAGACGGCGGCTTTGCGCTTGATGGGCTGGACGGGAACGCGCTGCGGGGGATTGCAAAAATGCTTTGCCGCGCCGCTGATCTCACAGATTCATACGCCCAATCCATCAATGATGGGTATGGGCAATCGAAATTCTCCGCTACATACGAAATCGAATGGATCGGCCAGTTCAAGCCTTGGAGCCTAGATGATAGCCTTGAGCCGCATGGCCGTAACCTGTTTTCTGTTTCTGAAGATGGCGTTTGGCTGGTGGCAGATGCGGGCGGCAATAAGGAGAACACCCCGTGAGTGACAACATTAAGGTTGATAGCAAGGCGTTTTCTAAAGGTGTGGATGAGGTGATGACTTTTGCCCCTTTGCGGCGGGTTTATATGGCGCTTTGGCGCTACTGTAGGATTATGGCACGATACCAACGGGAGAAAATGCATGGCGCAAAACCTCACATTTGGGAGCAACACTCCGGCAAGCTTGGCTAAACTCGCTGAGGCGGTCGTCTATGTTGCGCACAAGACTCAAGGTGACTTTGGGTCCATCAAGATCAACAAGACGATTTATTACGCCGACTTGGAGGCCTTCAAAACGCTTGGCAGTTCGATAACGGGCGCTCAATACCACAAGATAAGGCTGGGTCCGGTTCCGAAGCATATCATCATGGCTGAACGTAAGTTGGAAAGTGAAGGGGCTTTAAAGGTCGACAGGGACACAATGAACCACAGCCGCATTGCAGGGCGAGCGCCGAACCTCAATTTATTCAGCGAATCCGAGACCAAAATTCTCGACACCTTTATCGCAGAGCTTGCTCCGAAGTCTGCGATGCAGGTCAGCGAAGAAAGCCACGACATTCGATGGGATGTTGTGCGCAACCAAGATCTCCTGCCATACGAGTTCGCATTTCTGGACGGCACAGTCACTGATAAAGACTCAAGAGATGCACAGCGGCTGTCTGAGGAAATGGGTTGGTAACAATGGAAGGCTATGAGATACTGCATGAAAACAGCTATGACTATTGCCTGGGGGTGTATCCCCTCAGCATACGTAGTTGCAGAATCAATCCAGAGTTGTTTGGGTAAACCCACGCATTTAGGGATTGCTCAGGTCTCTTCGCGTAGTTCAGTCATGGGCTTTCTCCTGTGTGGATATGGCGCTCACCCGACCCACCGCGACACCAACCTTGTAAGCATGGCGATTAGGTGCATGTAATGCGGCTTCCAGTTCGGCTATACGGGCGCGCATATTATCGGCTTCAGCCATCATTGAATCGATCATCGGCCCGGAAAATACCCCGCGCGCGTTGAGTTCGTCCCGCAGGTTTCCTATAGCCTCGGCGTCAGCGTGCTTTTCTGTGCGTAAGATGCCGTTCTCCTCCACCAACTGCCGCAAGATCCGCACGTCTTTGCTGTCCTCTCCAACCGCTGCGACACGTTGCGCGATGTAGGCGGTGATATCGTCGGGGGTGTAGGTCATGCTGTGGGTTCCTTGTCGATTAGGCGAAGGATTTTATCTCTTATTGCGTCGCCACTTGTCCAATGCATCGGCACCATTCCTAAAGCCTCATGCAGCGCCTCGGCCCGTGCTTGGCGCTGTATCTGTGCGACCACCTCGGCCTTAATAAGATCGCGCATATCGGCGTCTTGCTGCATCTCAAGTTCAGCGATGCGGGCGGCTTGGGCGTCGATGGTGGCTTGCATGGACGGACCCACAAACGGGTGCCGATAGTTATGCTGGCTGCGCTTATGGCCGCATCTGGCGCAAGTCGGGTCTGTGTCGGTCACGCCTTGCCTCCCCGTACTGCGCGGTAGGTGGCGTCGATGGCGTGGAGTGCGGCAGAGTGGTGACGCTCAAGCCATGAAACGATGTTCTCGGCATAATCCACATCGCGCACGTCCATTTCGTGCGTCTCACAGATGATGCTTTCGATTTCGTCCACGATGTTTTCGCGGGCGTCTGCCTCTAGCGCCTTGGTGTCGGGCATGGCTGAGTGTGGCGTCGGTAATGCCGACACCATGTGACGGACCATCGCCAACGCCTGAGCGTAGGTGAATACATTCGTTCCTACGGGGCGATGCCTATGCTCATACGGGGTTCCGGCGTTGACAATCGGATCAAATGTAATGCCGCAATCGGGGCCGAAATCATCAGGTAGTGGCCAATTTAGAAACCGCTCCGCCATGTGTTTTATCTGGTCTTCGGTCATATCAGCCACCAGATCAGCGCCGCCCAAATCATCGCGCCCACTACTGCGGCGGGGATAATCCACCATCCGCTTATAACTTCTTCCATCGCTATATCCTCTCTGTTTGGTTGCCCCCTGCCCATTTGGCGCGGACAGGGGGCGGGTTGGTCAGGTGAAATTTGCTTTGACGGCCCACATCGCGGCTTGCTCGTAATTCGTGATTGCGATTGAACGGCAGCGATTGTCGGGCGCGTGTTCGCGGATGTACGCCATCAGTTCTTCGGTGCGGGACTTGATGCCATCGACAACCTCATTATTGGATGGGTTGAAATCGGGCAGTGTGGATGCTGTGTCAGCCATATTGGATATTGTCCTCGGTCTTGTCGCCACTAGTTCGCTGTGGCCGCGTTATTCCCAGAGCGTGAATCTCAGTAATCAATCTCGCCTAACATCGCCGCAACGGCTGCGCGGGTGCTTGGGATAAACCCGTAATCCGGCCCATTTCTCGCCTCCCATGCCCGCTTGCTCTTGTGGTAAGATTCCGGGCCTTCTTGGTGGCAATCCCAATGGCAAAGCGGGATCGTATCACGGTCACCGCTCTTGCGACCCGCAGATGGTAGCTGGTCGTATCCGTGCGGCTCGTCGGCAGGCGGTCGGCTTTGGCAGTGGTGGGCGTCATTCGGGGGCGGTGACCCGCAGATAACGCAGGGAAGTTGCTTAACTAGCCCCATATACGTGAGGTCGTCTTGTCCCAGCTTTGATGCACGACGGGCGGCGCGTTTCTTGCTTACGCGGCGCATAGAGGTGCGGCGGAGTTGCTTATTCATTTAATTACCCTCAGTTCCGCTTTGTGCAGGCGTGACCCTTTTGGCAGCGATCCAGCAACCACCCATCTTTCGCATAATGCGGCTGCGTATTTATGTTTGAGTGGGCTGTTTCCCGTAGATTTTCGCTTCGCGCATCGTTTGCACTTATAGAATGACAGGTGGACATGCCCCCCACGATCCCACATTGCATCTGAGTTGATCGCAACAAGGCTCCAATCGTGGCCAATCATACACTTGATGTTCATGCCTTGGCCCCCTCTTGCTGCATATCCTGCTCATAGCGGCGGGCGTCGGGGTCCGTCAGGATCACGCCTTGCTCTGCGTAGAAACGCTGCATCTCATTCATGTATTCTGTGAGCTGGCAAACGCCCATCTTGCGGGTGAACGGCACGTCCAGCACGCGGATCGCTTTCAGCTTGGACGGCTTGTTCAGCGCGTCGAAAATGTAGCCGAACACGCTTTCCCATTCAGGGTCGTCGCGGCTAAGTATTGGCCGGCCAAACATCAGGTTGCACTCTGCCTTGATATCCGCCTCGCTTTCGCCAAACGAATGATGGCGGGCGATATCTGCAAACCAGCGATGCACAAGGCGGTTCTGCGCGTTGGTGCGCATCCCGGCTTTCTGCGTGACCGTTAGGACCGAGCCCGCTGGCGCTTGATCGACTACGCATTTCGCTTGGGTGCGCTGCATGTCGCCGGTCAGAATGATTACTCTAGGTGCCATGTCTTAGCCTTTCCAGATAATACGCCTTCGCGTTCACGATTTGGTGGTAGCGGGCCGGATCTGACGTTTTCATTGCCACGACCTCGGCCCGATGCCTGTCTGCTACCGCGTGAATATCCGCTGCCGTGGCGCTGTCTCTCAGCTTGGCAAGGATGCTGTCTGCGGTCGGGTTCATGGGTCAGCCCGTCTTCTTCGAGCGGTCGCGGACAACCCGCAAAAATTCATCAACGCTCATATGTTGCCTGCCCTTTACCCCCGGCATCTTCGCGGTGCCTGCGCCTGCGCAGTAGTAGAACTCACCATCCACTAGGACGCCTGCCGTTTTCCGATTTTCCAGCGGCAGTCCAGACGTTAGCAGCGCCATAAGTCGCTTGTTGGCTTTGAGGCACTCAACCCAACTCCAGCGCAGCCCCGCCGGGCGGTCCTCTTGCTCAATGGCCTTCAATGTTTTGCGGCATGTCTCAATGCGCCGCGCAACTTCCCCTCGTTCGGCAAGAGATATTTTGGGCATTGCTGGCAGTTCGGATGCCGCAAGGGCAATCGCGCTCTGCCGTTCCCCTCCCTTAATCGTCGGGATGCCGCGATCCATTAGGGCGCGTTCCTCATGCGCCTTAAACGCATCAATAAGAAACGCTGCCGCCTCAATCTGAGAGTTTAGGCCGCGCCGCTCTTTAACCAGCTTCAATCCCTTGCGGATATTGGCAACCTTATCGACTGGACCCTTTATAGTCAGGTTGGCTCTATCTTGCGCCGGGGTGGACTTAGCCTTGGCCGTGGGTTGGCTTCTTCTGAAGATGTCAAAGATACCCATTACACTCTCCATTCCATGAGGAACGGGATCGAATCATCCAAGTCGCGCCCGCTATTCGGGTTGCCGCCTGCGCCGTAGCCGCTCGGCGCGTCATAGTTTCCCGTGCTGCCGCTGTCATAGCCCCCGCCAGACTGAACGCCGCCGCGCTGGTTGTCGAAGATGGAGCACATCACGCGGTCGCCGGACTTGCCGTTAGTCTTGTTCGCGTGGGTCTGCTGTTGCAGCAAAACACCCGCCAAGTTCACCGTCGGGTCGAGCAGCGCATAGTCGCCGTTCTGGTTCGTCATAATCACGCCGATATCGACGTAGACGACTTTGGTTTCACCGTTCTTTTCGTAGGTGCCTACTTTGGCCTTAATCTGCTTTACCATGCTCAATATGCCTCTTGCTCTTGTGTTACTGTCACGCCAGCAATGGCGCGGGTTTTGTGGTTCCGACGCACGTATTCATCGACAAAGGCAACTATTGCGTCGGGGTCTGTTTTGTAGATATCGGCCAGCGCGGTCTTGTGGCTGCCGATGGTGTAGCGGGTGACTGTGCGCATACCCTTGACCTGATCCCGCTTGGCGGCTTGCGCGGCTTTCTCGGACGCAATAGCGGCGTCCTTCGCCTCCTGCGCTTCACGCTGTGCCTCAAGGTCGGACGCATCGGCAGCGCGGGCCTTCTCCTCGGCTTCGCGGCGGGCTTTGTTCGCGGCTTCCCAAGCGGCTTTCTCGGCTGCGGCTTTCTCGGCTTTCAGCTTGCGCTTGAACACGTCCACGGTGGCGACAAGGCAACCCTCAATTCGCTTGGCATCCTCGATAGTCGGCTTCCAGCGGTCCAATTCGGCCTGATATACGGCGCGGAGCGGGGCCGTGGCTTCCTTTTGCCCCTTCTCAAGGGATAGACGCCATTCGCGCATGGATTTGCGCAGGGCATCGACCGCATTCATCTGCGCTTCGTTCTCTACAGGCGCTCCGTCTGTCCAGTTTGCGGCTTCCTCGCGATCTGCATCATAAATAGCACTGATCTGGTCAATCGGATCAGGGGGATTGTTCCCTCCAACGATTGCGCGTGGGTTCATATCGTTCATTTCAGGTTCCCTTCAAAATCTAGTATTTCATCGTCAAGGTCATGGCCGATACTTGACTTGAGGCTATCCTTGCGGCTATCCTTCGCGGCTTCTACATGCGCGGCCTTCTCCGCGTCTTGCTTGCGCAGCCATGCCAAATCAGACTTGAACTTGTCGCTGGTCCAAATGCCTTTCAGTCTGCCTTCGCTATCAGCGCCTTTGATTGCGGCGATCATTTGATCGGCAACTGCTTCGGGGTTGGGGGTGGCTGGCTTTGCTGGCTTGGGATGCTGTTGAGCGGGGGCGTTGTCAGTCACGCTCTGCGCGTCGTCGTCTACCTCTGCGGACAGGCCTAGAGCGGCCTTGAGTGTATACCGCTGTAGGTACGTCACGGCGCTGCCGATAGCCTGAAACCCATTCTTGCTACCTGACTGATCCGCAGCCCCCATTAGCGTTGTTTCTTCAACGTGCCCGGAACGGTGTTGAATAATACAAGTTACTTTCACCCCACCTTGGCCTTGATCGGTTCGAAAGCGATAGGAAAGCCCGTTCTTTGAGAGGATCGGGTCAATGACCTTGGCGATACCTGCTAGAGTTTCATGCTGGTAGTTGGTTCGCTTCCCTTCTCGGTTGGTGAAGTCTACCTTGGCGTCTTTGATAATCGGCGGAATTTCAGCGCGGGCTTGAGAAAGCGCGTCGGCAAACTGGCGCATAGCGTTCTGCCCGTCGATGCGCTCTTTCATTGCAAGCATACGTTCCAGCTTGTCTAGGTCACTACCAGGGTCCATCGCAATGCGCTCGATTACACTCGCCATGTGGTCATGCTGCCCGATATTATCACTGGGCATATGCTGAACATTTGTCGTTATAGCGTTCATACCGCTTCCTCCTGTTTAATTGCTGCGTTGAGATCGTTAGAGATTTCGCTGGCTGAAACCGGGTCGTGCATACCAACCATCAGCATTTGGCATCTCCCATGCAGTCTGGGTGGATGGCCTGCGCTTCGATGAACTGCGATCCGGCTGTTGAATACGACGCGGCGAAAACAGCGATTGCGATAACGGTCAGGCCGATGATGCCAAGAAACACGTCGCGGATGTTCTGGCGGCGTATGGCGCGGGGGCTGCGTAGGTCTAACGGCATGTCACATTCTCCTCGTGGAACTCTGCGCTGTGTTCTGCGTCTCGGATGGCCTTGCGCTCTATCCGGTCGAACTCGAATTTCAGGTCGTTCATGTATTGGGCCTCGGCCTTGATGCTGCGAAAATACGCGATGATGCGGCGGATCATGTCGCCACCCTCACGCGGCCATCGCCGTCACAGCGGGGGCACCAGTCGGTAACAAAGCGTCCTGTGGTTTCATCCCTCACGCGAACGCCGCGATTGCCTGCATCACATTCATTGCATTGCACATAGCCAGCCGGTATCGCGGGCTTAGGCAGCGGCTCGGTGTATTCGTAGCAATCCCAGCAGATCGTCCCTCCGAAGCGCTCAGCGTATTCCGCAGCATCCGGCGCGTTAGGGTGGCCTGCGACTGCCATCTGATTGCGGTACAGGTCGTCGCGGCGGCAGGAGGGGCAGTAGCACTCGCCGTCCATTGGGATAAGGCGACGCCCGACAAGCGCGGCGTGTATGGGGGTGTAGAGGGTCATGACCGATACCCCGCAAAATCCTCAAAGTGCTTTTCGTACTCACGCTCCAAGAGACGAAAGACTTCTGCGTGTTCACCGCCTCGCAGGTAGTCCCTGACGATGGGCCAAATGTGTTCACTCGCATAAAGTGACGTTCCATCGTGCCAGCACTGACCGCCGGTCACATGGCAGTTGATATGGTGCGGCGCTTGGTTGCCGCCCGACGGGTCGAAGCAGTGGTGGAACTCAAGCCCACATGAAGGCTCGTATTCATCGTTGCGGGACAGCGAGGCATGAAAGTAGATGCCGCCGATTGGCCCACGCAACTCCCAGCTATGCCGGACCGAAGTGAACGGTTTCGTCCATGTGTATTTATGGCCTGCGAAACGGCTCACGACGCACCGCCGATCATGACAACCACCGCAGCCGAACCACCATGCGGGGGCGTCCAGTCTTTCGCGTGAATTACGGGCAGTGAAATGTCGCTGAAAAAACGCGCCTCAGCGGCTTCGCGGTAATTGCGCTTGGCTTTACGCGCCTCGTTGATTGCCAGCCAACGCGCTGTTTGCGCAGCCGCTACGGCGTTGCCTTTCACGATGGCGTTGTGCAGGGCTATGATGTGCTGGGTCATTGGTTCATCCTCTCGGTTAAGCAGCTTCTGAGATTAGGCGTAGAAGCGTATCGCGCTGACGAATACGGGCGGCGGCATCGGCGGCACGGGCGGCACGGGCGGCACAGGCGGCGGCATGATGGGCGGCATAGGCGGCGGCATCGGCGGCGGCATAGGCGGCGGCATAGGCGGCGGCACGGGCGGCATAGGCGGCGGCACGGGCGGCATAGGCGGCGGCACGGGCGGCGGCAAGGGCTAACTCTTGCGGCCACTCCTTGCCTGATGATAATAAATCCATGCCTGCAATTACTGGATCAATCACTGACTGAATTTCAGCGCTGACCTTTGGAAGCGCCCGCAGTTCGGCGGCTAGGAATTTCCAGTGAACCAGAGATAGGTCTTTACCGTCACGCTCCACGGCGTGTGGCAGGGCGGCAAAGAACTTGCGGCCTTCGTCATCAGGCAGTGCCTCGAATATACTCTCTGCAATACGCAAGACTGGCTCTGGTAAGCCGAACCGCTCAAATGCCGGGGCGGGGTCGTCGGAGTGCGTCAGGCATCCGATAAAGCAGCCTTTGCCATCTTTCCAATAGTGACCTCTGATAAGAGCGTCTGCCTCAAGGTGCGCTTTGACCTCTGCGTCAAGTAAGGCGTGGTTGCGGGTTAGGGTCATTGGGTTCATCCTCAGTTGGTGTGAGGATTAACCTAATGGACGTTTCTTCCATCGTCAAGATACAAAATGGATAAAACTTCCATACCAACATAATGCCAACAATCCTTTTTTGTGCTATTGAAGTATCTTCCATGCTTGACCTATGGACGATTCTTCCATTATACAATGGTATGGCAAAAAATAATCAAATCAGCGAAATGATCGCAGAGTTTGGCAGTCGCAGCGAATTTGCTGCCGCTGTCGGCGCAGAGTTGGCGACTGTCCACAAATGGGCGCAGTCTGGACGCATTCCCGCACGCTGGCAGAAAGCCGCTGTTGATGCAGCAAGGTCGAAAGGCCTGAATAGCTTCAATGGCGATTGGATGATTGCCGTGCATAGCGAAGCGCAGAGTGGTGGTGCAGCATGACCGTTCAAGCATATCGAGAGTTCATTGCATCCCGCGCCGTTCAAAAAACGGTTCAAGGCATGACAAGCCTTAACACGTCAGACTTGGTTAAGGCGCATCAAAAGGTTGCCATTGAACACAGCCTAAACTTGGGCAAGGCCGCAATGTTCCTAGATACGGGATTGGGCAAGTCCCTTTGCGAGTTGGAATTTGCGCGGCAGGTATCAGAGGAAACGGGCAAGCCCGTTTTGATCCTGACCCCTTTAGCTGTTGCTGGCCAAATGGTCCGTGAGGCACAGAAGTTCAACATCGACGCGCGGCAGATTAAAGAGCAATCCGAAGTTGGCAACGGCATCATGGTCGCAAACTATGAGCGGTTGCCAAAACTTGATCCTGATTGTTTTGGCGGGATCGTTCTGGACGAAAGCAGCATCCTAAAATCATTCTCGGGCCGGACTCGCAACACCTTGATGGATGCGTTCAAGGATACGCCTTTCAAGTTGGCAGCAACGGCGACACCAAGCCCAAACGATCACACCGAACTAGGCAACCACGCAGAGTTTCTGGGCGTCATGCGTCAACAGGAAATGCTTTCGCAGTGGTTTATCAATGACACATCCACCGCATCGCAAGACTGGCGCTTGAAGGGCCACGCAGTCGAGGCGTTCTGGTCTTGGGTAGCAAGTTGGTCACGTTGTGCCACGCTACCAAGCAACCTTGGCGGCGATGATACGGGATATGTATTGCCGGACGTTATGCGCAACATGCACCAGGTCGAGGCCGATAGGTCGCAGGATATCGAGCAAGGCATGTTGTTCCGCATCCCTGAATTGTCGGCAACGTCATTTCACAAGGAAAAGAAGCTGACAATGCAGGCGCGTTGTGAACGTGCGGCAGAGTTAGCCAACCATGGCGAGCCTGTAACGGTTTGGTGTGAGACCAACGATGAAAGTGCACTGCTTACCAAGCTGATCGACGGGGCTGTTGAAGTGCGCGGCGATCAAACGGCAGACGAGAAAGAGAGCCGTTTGCTTGGCTTTGCGGATGGCGAGTTCCGCGCAATCGTAACCAAGCCAAAGCTGGCCGGGTTTGGCGTCAACTGGCAGCATTGTTCACACGCTGTTTTTGCGTCGATCAGCTTTAGCTACGAGCAACACTATCAGGCTGTGCGTCGGTCGCATCGCTTTGGGCAAACCAAGCAAGTCGTGAACGATATCATCATTGCCGACACTGAGGCGTCAATCTGGCGCGCGGTGCATGGCAAGGCTGAAAAACATCAAGAAATGAAACGCAGAATGGCTGAGGCGATGGCTTCCGCTCAAAATCAAGCGTCGGTGCGCGTTGCATACGACCGACCGCTTGATCTGGCGTTTCCAAACTGGCTCGAAACAAAGGGAGCATGACATGAAAAAAGCAGAATATCAAGGTGAAGGTTGGGCGCTACACAATAGCGATTGCATTGAAGGCATGTACGCCATGCCAGAAAGCAGCGTTGACTGCGCTATCTTCTCGCCGCCGTTCGGTGATCTGTTCGTTTACTCTGATAGTGAGCGCGACTTGGGCAACGCTGGCACAGGTGCCGCGTTTATGGCGCAATACAAGTTCTTTGCTGAGGCGTTGACCCGCGTCATGCGCCCCGGTCGCATCATTTGCGTTCACTGCACAGACCTACCCATGCGTAAGGGTAAGGATGGGGCCATTGGCCTAAAGGATTTCTCTGGCGAATTGATCCAGGCACATACAGATGCGGGGCTGGTTTACCATGGCCGTGCGACGATCTGGAAAGACCCTGTAGTCGAGATGCAGCGCACCAAGGCGCTCGGCTTGCTGTATAAAACAATCCGCAAAGACAGCGCTATGAACCGCGTCGGGATGCCCGATTATATGCTGTTTTTCCGCAAGGATGCGCCAAACGATCAACCAATCCAGCACTGCGCTCCCGGCGATATCAAAGAGGCAACCAAGATTGCCCGATCATGGCTGGAAGATTTGCGCCGGAATAACCTTTGCGCTGAAATTCCAGACGATGATCTGTTGGCAAAGCTGGTCGAAGAAGCGCAGTTCGATGTTTACGAATGGCAACATCTGGCAAGTCCTGTGTGGATGGATATCAAGCAGGGCAACGTCTTACGCAGCATCAAGGCCGTGAACGACGAAAAGCACGTTTGCCCATTGCAGCTTGACGCAATCCGCAAGTGCCTTCGCCTCTATACCAAGCCCGGCGATGTAGTCATGGACCCATTCAACGGGATCGGATCGACGGGGTACGAGGCGTTGCGCCAATTCCGCCGATATATTGGTTTTGAATTGAAGCCAGAATATGCCGCGCAAGCTGGCAAGAACCTATCAGATGCCGCGATGCACGGGCGCGATTTGTTTGCAGGTGCAGCATGACCAACGCACAACGCATCGCCCTAGCGCATTTATCCGATGGCGAATGGCGGCTAGGCGCAGACCTCACACGCAGTGCTGGCGTTCTCGGCAAGCTTGAGCGCTCCGGTTATATCCGTTGCGATTTTTCCCACCATCCCAAACTATCGCGCCTCTGGACGGCAACACCGGACGGTCTCAGCGCATTGGAGGCCAGCCAATGAGCAAGCTTTTCGATCCCGAAAATTATGATGTCTTGATAGGTTGCGAGCATAGCGGTGCTATTCGTGATGCTATGATTGCCCAAGGTATCAGGGCCATTTCATGTGACCTACTGTCTAGCGACACAGATGGTCCACACTACCAGGGTGATTTGCGCGACCTACTGAACCACCCTTGGCCGCTGCTGATCGCCCACCCAGATTGTACCTTCCTGACCGGCGCTGCGGCATGGGCGCTGAAAGATCCAGACTTTGATCGTTACCCGGGCGTTGGATATCACCAGAGAGTTAAGCCAGGCACGTTGACCGGAAAGGCGAGGCGTGTTGCGCGACGTGACGCCGGGGAATTTGCGGCACTGATTTGGAGTAGTCCGGCCAAGAGAATTGCTATCGAAAACCCGCGCGGCGGTTTGTCTGCTTACATTAAAGGCGGGGAGTTGCAGGAGGTTCAACCTCACCAGTTCGGCGATGACGCCAGCAAGGCAACCATATTCAGAACGCGGGGACTTCCCCGACTTACTCATACGCAGCACATAGCCCCAAGATTGGTTGAGGGCAAGCCGCGATGGTCAAATCAAACTGACGCGGGACAAAACCGCCTTAGTCCTGGACCTGATCGCTGGAAAGAGCGCAGCAAAACGTATCCGGGTATTGCAAATGCTATCGCAGCACAGTGGGGCATTAAGTTCATAGCACCTAAGCCCACCCCCACATTCCCATTCAGCCGCCGTCCTGTCGGTTGGATATCCGCGCCTCATTTATCCTCCCATGGCGCGGATCAACTAGCAGAGGTTGAGCATCACACGGCTCCCTCTGCGCATTTTATTCAGCGAGGTGACGCATGAACCAACGCGCCCAAATCCTATCAGCACTTAAGGAAGGTCGTCACTTGACGCCGCATGACGCCCGCAAGTTATGCGGCAGTGACCGCTTGGCCGCTCGTATAGCTGAACTACGCGAGGCGGGCCACAAGATCAACACCGCCCGCGTAGAGACGCCCTCAGGCGCTTTCGTGGCGTCCTATTCGATGGAAAAGCAGGCATGGGTGGAGTGACACACGGCATGTTTGGCACGCCTGAATATAGGGCATACAGAAACGCTCTAAATCGCTGCCGCAGAGAGAGTGACCCTAGATTTGGTTCATACGGCGGTCGCGGCATCGAAATGCGATTTGACACGTTCGAAGAGTTTTTCTGCTGTGTCGGGCTTCGACCTAACAGAAAGTATTCGCTGGATAGGATCGACACAAACGGTCACTACGAGGCTGGCAACGTGCGGTGGGCAACTGCAGCCCAGCAAGTGGCAAGCAAGACCATCACCACGATTTACACCCACTTGGGCCGCTCCATGACACTGGGGCAGTGGTGCAAGGAGACCGGCGTCCCATACAAAAAGGCGTGGCGTAGGTTAAATACGGGATGGTCATTTCCAAGATCGGTAGGTCTGGAATGATTAAGATGCCCTGGCCCGACAAATCCATGCACCCGAATAGCCGAAAACACAGGCTGGCGGTGGCTCCCATCCGCAAGAAGTATAGATCAGACTGCGCATGGCTTGCCCGAGAGGCAAAAGCTTATTTCCCGCACATGAGGGATTTGGGCCTACACCTTCGCATTACGTTTCACCCGCCAGATAGAAGAGTTCGAGACATTGACGGAATGTTGTCCGCAATAAAATCCGGGCTTGACGGCATCGCAGACGTGATCGGCGTGGATGATAGCCGCTGGGACTTGACGCTCATTCGCGGCCCCGTCGTCAAGGGCGGCTGCGTTGTGGTCGAGGTGGTCGAGGATCGCAAATATGTGCCGTTGCGCGGGGTGATTTCGTGAGCGGATTTATCACCATAGAGCGCAAGCTGTGGGACCACCCGCTATTCAAGCCGGAGCCTATGACAGAGCGCGAGGCGTGGATGTGGATGATTGCGCAGGCCGCATGGTCTGGCACGCGCCACCGCGTCGGGAATGAATTGGTTGAGGTGCCCCGTGGATCGTTCATGGCAACCCTGCGCGAAATGCAGTCGGTGTTCATGTGGAACTCTGACAAGCGCGTGAGAACCTTCCTCAAGATGCTCGAAACTGAGGGCATGATCGGACGCACGACCGTAGGCTCAAGGAACGCACCAAAGACGCACGTAACTATCTGTAAATATGAAGAATATCAGACACGCGGACGCACCAAAGACGCACCAGAGACGCACCACGGACGCACCAAAGACGCAGTAAAGAAACAAGATAACAATAAACAAGAAGAAGAACCTTACGGTTCTTTGTCTGAGCCATCCCCCGCAAATGACCTTTCCCATGCCGTTTCCCGCTACAACGCGGCGGCTTCGGCTGCGGGTTGGCCGCAGGTCCAGAAACTCACGCCACAGCGTTCTAAGCAACTGCGCGCCCGACTGCGGGATTGTGATGGGCTGGAAGGCTGGGAGGTCGCGCTCCGAAAAGCCTTCGACAGCGATTTTTTATGTGGCCGCACCAGCAAGGCTTGGTCTGGGTTCGGCTTCGACTGGATGACCAAGCAAACGAATTTCACGAAATTGATGGAGGGAAACTATGACAACCGCACTGGACAAACCAAAGCAGACGACCGGGATCACGCCCTTGCTGACGAAATCCTTGCCGCCGCAAGAGCTAGATAAGCACCGCGCCAACGTCTGCCTTGTGATGGAGGTCATGGTCCGCAAGCACGACAAATTCGGCTGGGACCAGATGAACGCTGGTATGCGCCAAATGATCCGCGAAGACTGGCTGGCGGTTCTCTCGGATTACCCCGTTGACGAGGTACGCGCCGCTTGTCGACTTCACACGCAAGAGCAGCCGAACAAGGTGCCAAACGAGGGGCACATCAAGGCGATTATCGTGCGTGAGCGGGGTAAGGTGCTGGCGGCGATGCCAAAGCAGGCCGCGCCGGAGCCAGCGCGTCACGAGCCGACCACGACCGAAAAGAAGCGGGTTGCCGCGATGGTCGCAGAGTTCGCCAAATCCAAGCGTGTAGGGGGGCAGGCATGAGTTACGACGACGAAATCCAAGTGCCGATCATCGCCATCACCGGAGACTGGACTGTTGATGAAATCGAAACCGAAGACGACTGCGACGACGCCTTCGCAATACTGACTGCGCTTATTGTCAGCATCGAAGCCCGCATGGATGATCTGGCAATGTCCGGCCAAGAGTTATCGGTTGAACACAAGCGGGCTAAGTCAGCTTTGCGCTGGAAGAAAGCCGCCTTGTCGGTGGTGAACATCAAGCGCGGCAAAATTCTGCGCCGGAAAAAAGCCGAGCATGACGAGACCCAATCTCAGAAGCTGATGAACTATTTCCGCGCCATGCACCCGCAAGAAATGCAATCGGCGTTGGACCATGTTCGGGCTGGAACCGTAGATATTGTTACGAGGGGCACCGCAGCATGAGCCGAATAGAAACCATCCAGCAAGAGGTCTGCAACCGCTACGGCATAAGCCGAGCCGATATGCTTGGCCCGCGTCGGTTCAGCCAGTTTGTAAAGCCTCGATTCATCGCGATGGCGATTGCGCAGGATCTGTTGGTCGACCAGCCCTACCAGGTCATTGGCGAGATGTTTGGAAAGCGCGACCACACCACAGCTTTGTCTGCCATCCGGCGCGTGAACGAATGGCGCAGGAATGCCGATTTTGACCGTGAATACCACGAGGTGCGTGAATCGATTAGCGCAATGATTAACCCAATGTTTTGCCACAGAGGCCAAGCCGTTTTCCGCAGCGTTCGCAAAGGAGCCGTACAATGATTTCCCAAGAATCTGAAACCCGCAGTGATGAAATTACCATAGGCCTGCAAATGGCCGCGATGGCAAAACGTGAAGGCATGGCAGGCAAGCTCCCAAAAAATCCCCCGGCGTACAAGCCAAAAGCTGACCCGGTGTCAGATGCAATTATTAGCGTCATGCAGGCCGAGGGATATGTGGAGAGCACGGCTGGGCCTATTTCACGCGCTGTATCTCAGCACCTCGGACGCGTGGTCCATACGCAAACGGTGATTGACCGGCTGCGCGAGTTCTTAGCCCCACAGGTAAAATCACGCAATGGCATCGGTAGAACAACGCTGTGGTCATTAGCCGACGCATCGCACGTCACCACATCCGACCGCCTAGCGATGGCGATTGCAGAAGCGGAGGGCGGGGCATGACCCCCGCCCAGACCAACGAGATAACCGCCTGCACCCGTCTCATATCAGTAGGCTACACGGTACAGGCACTCCGAGACCTTGGATACGCAGAGGCCGCTATCAGGGCGGCGATGGAGGCGAACACATGAGCGATAACCGCAGAGACCACACAGGGACACACGCCATATGAGCCATGAGGCCCGCAACGCCATCCAGGCCGAGACCATCGACCGCATCCGTCTAGAGCGTGGCGAGTTTCGCGAAAAAGTAGAAGCGCAGGCCGTGCGGATAGAAACGCAGCAACGCATGATCGTATGGATGCGCAACCGCATAGCCGAGCTAGAGGCGCAGACAACACCAAAGGCAATTGCAGAGAGGATACTAAATGGGCAGGGCTAAACGAGCAAAGCGAAAAAAACTTCCGCCCAACACGAAGGTTCAGGCCCGTAGTGACGTATCTTTGGCAACCCCTCGATGGGACCACGGTGCGACCGGCCCTGCAAACCGCATCGGCTTGGTAGTCGAGGAACGCGGCGACGTAGATCCAGACACGGGCAAGCTGCGCAACCCTAACGGCATTACCGGCGTATCGCGCTATGACATGCTCAAGGTGTACCATAAACGGGGGCTACTATCAGATCGCCACTACAACGCCGGAGAGGCGCTGCGCAATGCGTGGGAGGCTACCTTGCGTTCTAAGGGGGCAGGGATGGCAGGCGACCGTGTGGACAGCACGTCAAAGCCGGACGCAACCATTGATATCCACGTTGACCGCATTTCCAAGCTGGCATCAATCACACGGCTAATCCCCGCATCAGATCGTGAGATTATTATGGCAGTGGCTTGCGAGGAGCGACCCGTATCGCACCTGAGCCAGTATCGCGGGCTGAACCACGCGAAAGGCGTCGATCACATGAAGGCGGCGTTTGAAAGATTTGCCGACAAGATGGAGCGTCGGGCTTGACCATAAACTCCATATGGGGTAGTTTGACATAATTGCGAAGGGTTGGGGCAAGTTGCACCTGACCCTTTTTCGATTCAGCCACCTTTAGATGTAACGCTTATGCGGATTGGGCTTTCCCGGTCGGGCGTTACCTCTAAGCGCGGCTGACTACCGGGAAGACACCGGGCACCGTCAGTAGCATAAGCTGGCCCGGACGCGCTTAGCCCATTTCTCAAACATCTCATCAAAAGCAGTCAGTGCTAAAGGATTCGATATGTCGAAAAGTAACACATTTGAAAACGCCCTGCTTTTGCAAATATTCAACGGCACGAGCATTACTGGCCTGACGGATAATACCGCAACGGCACCGCTTACAAACCTGTATGTCTCTCTGCACACGGCAGACCCCGGCGAGGCTGGGACGCAAACCACGAGCGAATGCACATACACAAGCTATGCACGTGTAGCGGTTGCCCGTACATCGTCAGGGTGGACCGTAACCGGCAACAGTGTATCGCCGGTTGCAAACATTGATTTTCCAGCGGCCACAGGCGGCACCGAAACGGCAACGTTCTTTGCTATCGGCTATACTGCATCCGGTGCGGGCAATATAATCTATTCAGGCTCTCTCAGCCCGACTATCTCGATTTCATCCGGCGTCACCCCACGCATTACGACTGCGACGACCGTCACGGAGGACTAATCGTGCCTCTAACCGGATTCAAACAGGGCGATACCTGGGTAATTGATGGCACCAGAACCGATACGGCGGGCAATGCTGTGTCTCTGGTTGGCGTCGATATCCTATCGCAAATGCGCCGCAATGGTCGCATCGCTACATTTGATCCTGTTGTGATATCTGCGGCTGACGGCACGTATACATTAACGGCATTGCCATTGGTCACAAAAGACATGCCTGCGGGTGTTTACACATTTGACATTCAGTTCACCCAGGATGGTGTCGTTTCATCGACGGCTACAGATACCATCACGGTTGTGCCGGATAACAGCAGACTGGCCTAAACAGATGCCTGTCGCACTCAAGGCCGGAACGCAATCGGCGCAACTGCCGATGATGTACGAATCCGATCCTGTGGCGATAGTTCGGCCTGAACAGACGCTGTTTCTCAGCGTTTCGGACGGTAGCTTTGTAACTGCGACGGTTCCCGGTGAATACGGTACATTCAGGGTAGTTTCCGGCATTGTGGATCTAGGGGCTGGTAGCTCTATCGGTACAGCCACCGGATCGGTGTCCATTGTAGGCATCGGCGCATCTGTATTTGCATCTATCGGCGCGGTCTCATCTAATGCCAACGTAAACGGTGTTGCTGGTTCAATTGCGGCATCAATTGGCACCGCGTCTGGCATTGGTTCAATTGCGGGTACTGGTGAGGCTGTTCAGCCCGGCTTTGCGACAAGCACCGGTACGGCGGTAGGTTCATCCAGTATAACGGGTGCTGGTGCGCTGATTGCGGCGGTTGCAGGATCATCGTCAGGCGCAGCATTGGCTAACGGTATTGGTGGGTCAATCGCTGCATCTACTGGCGCTTCATCCGGCACGTCATTGGTTAGCGGCGTTGGGGATATTGGCGGCTCTGTAACAAGCGGGACCGGCGCTTCGTCAGGGACCGCAATCGCTAACGGCGCAGGTGCGTCTGTCATGGCATCTGTTGGCAATTCAACTGGCGTATCAGTCGTGAGCGGCGCAGGTAGCTCCACAGTTGCAACAACCGGGTCAATATCTGGCGTCGGTACCATGGCTGGCGTTGGTTCGTCCGTTGCGCAGTCTACTGGTTCAATAGCAGGGGTAGCAACCGTATCCGGCGTTGGTTCTACCGCCCCGGCCCCTAGTTCAAGCGCCGCAGCTTGGCTAACCGGTTCAGATAGCTACGGCCTAGCGACGATGTTTGAGCAATCAGACGGAACCGTACCGGTTGCAGTTAACTCACCCATAGGACGCGCAACCAACCAGATCGGAACCAACCATCTAATACAGGCCACCGCAGCCGCACGGCCAACAATCGGCGGAACTACAGGCGCGTATCAAACGAAATTCGACCTATCTAACAGCCTCAGTGCCTCTGTTTACCCGCAGGTGTCAAAGGCAACCGATTTCACAGTTGAGGCGATTGTTCTAATCAACACCCTCACGACTGATCGCGGTAACGTGGTATTCGACAACACGAACGCTTCGGCTGATCGGGTAGGTGTTAACGTCCGAAATGGGCGCGTTAATTTCGGCATCTACAATGGGTCCACATGGTCAGAGGTTTCATCCAACGCCGCGTTGACCATTGGGCAGTATTACCGCGTGTCGGCAGTCAATGATGCTGGCGTTCTAAAGCTATACATCGACGGCGTGGCGCAATCAGCAACAACCGGCGATAGATACGCGTTCTCTAACGGCAAGCTCCTGATCGGTAGAAACGAGAATGACACTACAACATTCGACGGCCAAATCTCGGACGTTCGCATATGGAACGCCGCACGGACCCAAGCGGCTATCTCAGCAGACAAGGCGCAGCGCCTAGCAGGTACAGAGACAAACCTCATCGCATATTGGCCGATGTAGGTTGGGTGAAGGCGGGTCACTCAATTCATGGGCGGGAAGCCCGATAGAATAACAATCATGGAAATCAAAGATGGCACAACGCGGCGGGAAGCGTGCGGGTGCTGGTCGAAAAAAAGGTTCGGTGTCAAAAGCCAAACTTGAACTTGCCGATATGGCAAAGGGCCATGCCAGCGAAGCGCTAGAAACATTGGTCAATATTATGCGAAATGGAGAGCAAGAGGGCACGCGCTTGTCTGCTGCAAACGCTATTCTGGATCGCGGGTATGGTAAGCCTTACCAAGCAGCCGCACCGGAAGGTGAGGGCGCAAACGATAGCATGGCGCAAGCGCTGAACAACATCGCTGACAAGCTGCCAGGGTGAGCATCCAGCTAGATCGGCAAGCGGGGCGCTGGTACCCGCTTATCGATATTCCCGAACAGGTCAGGCTCAAGGATGAACAGGTGCGGTTCAAGGTTGTGCCAGCGGGTCGTCGATCGGGCAAAACTGAGCGGGCAAAGCGGTTCGTTGCCAAGCAGGCGATGAAAAACGCGGCAGAATTGTATTTCTGCGCGGCTCCTACGCGGGATCAGGTCAAGAAGATATTCTGGGACGATATGAAGGCAATGACCTTCTCAGCATCACATGCAAAGGCACCTAGCGAAAGCGACTTAAAGATATTTATGCCGAACGGGTCGGAAATCCACCTGATCGGCCTAGACAAGCCGCAGCGTATCGAGGGCATCCCTTGGACCGGCGGCGTTATTGACGAGATTGCAGACGTAAAAGAGGACGCTTGGCAGGCAAACATTCTGCCAGCCTTGAATACGGTTTCGCCCCTGCGCCCTGACTATCGGGCATGGTGCTGGCTGATCGGCGTGCCTGATGGCCTGAACCACTATTACGACATGTATCAATATGCGCTCAATTCGGGCGATCCTGAGTGGGCAGCGTATCATTGGAAGTCTTCGGAGATACTGCCCGCTGATGTGATTGCATCGGCTAAGCGGGTCATGAGCGCCAAGCAGTTCAAGCAGGAGTTCGAGGCCAGCTTTGAGACTGCAACCGGGCGTATCTACGAGGATTACAACACGGCGAACCACACGACCGAAGAAATAGAACCACACGAGCAACTGTGCTGGATGCACGACCAGAACTTCACGCCGCTGTCCTCTGCGATCGGGGTTGTGCGGCATGGTGACTTGTACCTGCTAGATGAAATCGTTCTGACAAGCGCAGTATCCCGGCAGTCTGCTGTTGAGTTTGTCGATCGCTACAAAGGCCACAAGAACAAGCACGTCCGTATCTACGGCGATCCTGCCGGACGCGCAGGCGAAAAACACGGCCATGCGTCGGATTATACCGAGATTGAGGCGGTTCTGCGCAAAGAGGGCTGGACGTTCTCACGGCGGGTAGCAAAGGCCGCTCCGGCTATCAAGGATAGGCAGAACGCGGTTCGCGCCAAGATATGCAGTGCGGCAGGCGATCGGCACTTGTTCGTCAACACGGTAAAAGCGCCGATGTGCCACAAGGGCTTGGCAACTGTGCAGCTTCAAAAGGGCAGCACGTTCCAAGAGGACCAGAAGAACGAAAGCCAGCACATCACCACAGCGATTGGCTACATGGTTCACCGTGAATGGCCGATTGATCGTGCCAGCTTCAAATCACAGGAATTGCGTTTATGAGCAAGGTTGCAGAACGATCCAAGGCATCGGAGGCGATGCTACACGCCGCCGCCAAGGGTCGGGCGCTCATGGGCGGCACAACAGCTATGCGACGGTCTGGCGAGACGTACCTGCCCAAGTTCGAGGCCGAAAGCAAAGATGCATACGACGCACGGCTGAAATCGTCCTGGCTGTTCAACGGATACCGCAAGACATCGCGGGACATGACGGGCCGCGTGTTTGACAAGCCGGTTGAACTGGCGGAGGGCGCATCACAGCGTCTTATCGACTGGTGTACGAACGTAGACATGCAGGGCCGTGACCTGTCCACATTCGCCCGCGAGGTGTTCGAGGATGGCTTGAGCGGCTGCGGTGTGTCCTACATCATGGCAGACGCGCCCCCGCGTGAAGGCGAGGTGACCAAAGAGCAGGCACGGGCAAGCAACCTGCGCCCATACTTGGTGCATCTGCGCGTTGAGGACGTTCTGGGCTGGCGTGCTGAAACGATTGATAACGTCACCACCCTGACGCAGATCCGCATCATGGAGACGATCAGCGAACCGGACCCCGAAGACGAGTTTGACGAGGTTGAGATTGCGCAAGTGCGCGTCATGGACCTGATCGAGGGCGCGGTATATGTTCGCCTGTTCCGCGAAAGCGCAGACGGGGCCGATTGGGTGCAGTATGGCGAGACATACCAAAGCCAAGCCAAGGCGATCACGGTCATTCCGTTCTATGCAAACCGCAAGGGGTTCTTTATCGGCGCACCGCTGCTGGACGATCTGGCAGACGTGAATATCGCCCACTGGCAGAGCCAAAGCGATCAGCGCAATATCCTGCATTTCGCACGGGTGCCGATCCTGTTCGGGTCCGGTCGTCAAGACGACGAGCCGCTGGTTATCTCGGCAGGTATGGCGGTCACAGCCGCAGCCCCCGATGCCAAGCTGCAATGGGTCGAGCATAGCGGCCAAGCCATCGGGGCAGGGCGGCAAGACCTGAAAGACCTTGAGTTCCAGATGGAAACCCACGGGCTGCAACTGCTGGTCACCAGCGGGGCGCAATCTGCCACGGGCGAGGTGCTGGACGCCAAGAAAGAGACAAGCACGCTGGCAATGACTGCCGATGCCCTCAAGGACGCGCTAGAGCAAGCGCTGATTTGGATGGCCGAGTACGGCGGCGAAGATGCAACCGTAGAGGTCAACGTAAACAAAGAATTTTGCGTTTCGATGCTGACCGCCCAGGACGTGACGGCGCTGCTTTCTGCGGTAAACACGGGCAACCTGAGCAAGGCAACGTTCCTGCGGGAAATGTCGCGGCGCGGGTTTATTCGTGACGACCTGAACCCCGACGAGGAAATAGACGCCATCGAAACGGAAGCCCCTGACCTTGGGGGCATGGGCGGGGCTGAGTAATGGCCGTCAACGACGAGCTGCTAGACGCTCTCACGCGCCATGAGGTGCTGCTGCGCCGGTACAGCACAGCCACTCTGCGCAAGGTGCTGGCGCTGCTCAAACGGTCGGACACACGCATCGTTGAGCGCCTGCTGGATAATGATCTAACGGCCCTGTCACGCACGCGGCAGGAAAAGCTACTAACGGACCTGCAGCGCGTTATGGAGAGCGCCTACATCGACGCCGAAGGAGCGCTGCAAGTCGATCTTGAGGCGCTGGCAGTATATGAGGGTGAGTTTCAAACGGATCTGTTTAAGCGCGTCCTGCCCGTCAAGTTCGACACGGTGACGCCAACGGCTGAACAGCTTATCGCGGCAGTCAATTCACGGCCATTCCAAGGCAAGCTGCTGAAAGAGGTCTACCCAGAACTAACTGCAAGCGCGTTTCGCCGTGTGCGCGATACGATCCGCGCCGGTATTGTCGAGGGGCGAACCACTGACCAGATCGTGCGCGACCTTCGCGGGCGGGCGGCGCAGGGGTACAAAGACGGCATCTTGGCGCATAACAGGCGGGATGTGGAGAGCGTTGTGAGAACGGCGGTCAATCACACCTCGAACACAGCGCGGGAATACACATACGAGGCCAACGACGATCTAGTCAAAGGCGTCAGATGGAATGCCACCCTAGACGGGCGCACAACCTTCGTGTGCATGTCGCGTGATGGCAAAGTCTACGAGCCGGGCAAGGGGCCACGGCCACCGGCGCATTTCAACTGCCGGTCAAGCACAAGCCCCGTGCTGAAATCATGGCGTGAACTGGGGTTCGGCGCTGACGAGGTTCCAGCCTCAACCCGCGCCAGCATGAACGGCCAAGTGCCAGCGGATCAGACCTACGACGGATGGCTACGCAAGCAGCCAAAGGCGTTCCAAGACGACGTTTTGGGCGTTAGAAAGGCCGAACTGTTCCGAGGGGGTTTGAAAGTTGACCGTTTCGTTGATAGATCTGGGCAGGAGTTCACGCTTGACGAACTCAGGAAACGTGAGTGAGATATTTGGGACAAGACGGCCTAAAGCTAATAGTTGATCGCAAGACAAAACCGCGCCGCACCTATGCGGGCGAACCATTAGAGTGCAAGACTTGCAAAAACCGGAACCTGATCGAGGTGTTTAGACCCACGCTGCACAAAGGGCGGGTTCGCAAGGGCAAGCGCACAGGCTGGGCCTGCCCATACTGCCGTAAAGTCATAGCGGAATAATCGAACCACCACGAACCTAAACCACCCTGCTTTTAGCGGGGTCATTTGCGTTGGAGAAAAACAACATGGCCGTAGTTGCAACCCTCACAGTCAAGATGCCGCGTATGCGCCTCAGAATGGCCCGCGTGGCTATCTTTACCCTCGCGCCGTTTGTTCGCAGCGAGGCCCTCGGCCAGCGCATAGGCGATGCCGTCATTGCATGGGTGCAGCGCGGGATTCGCGTAACAGCCACCTAACACGAACCATCAACCGCAGGCGGGATGCCTGCAATAACCTTGCGGGAAGCGAGAATACACAATGGAAATCGAAGTAACCGACGCAAAAACCCTCCCAGAATGGCTGCAAGGCCACGTTAAGGAGGGCAAGCTGAACCTGGGCGGCATCCCCGCCCCAGAGGACGTGAGCGGCCTGAAAAGCGCCCTACAGAAAGAGCGCGAGAATACGCAGGCATACAGCAAATACGGGAAGCCCGACGAGATTGAGGCCAAGATTGCCGAACTGACCGAAAAGGCCAAGGGCACCGGCAAGGGCGCAGAGGAAGCGCAAGCCAAGCTGGATGCTATGGAGCAGAAATACACCGGAGAGATCCAAGCCCGCGACGAACGTATCAACAAGATGATGCAGACCGGCGCACAGGCGAACCTCAAGGCGGAACTGGCAAAGGCCGGTTTCATTGCCGAAGCGATTGACGACATTGCATCGACCGCGATGGCTCGTCTCCAGTTTAACGAGGACGGCACGCCGAAGGTGCTGACCTCAGACGGAAAACCGATGATTGGCAGCGGTGCTGATCACGGTGCGACCTTGGCCGACTTGGCGAAGGAACTAGCCGCATCGAAACCCTACGCGGTACGCGATGCAGGCAAAGGGGGCGGCGGGAAGCAGCCCGGATCACAAGGCGGGACGCCTGGCGGGGATAACCCGTGGAAACCAGAAACCCGCAACCTCACGAGGCAGGCGGAACTCTTGAAATCAGACCCCCAGAAAGCCGCCACGCTGAAAGCAGCGGCAGGGGTTGCATAAGGAGCCTAACACATGGCTGTGACCAAAATTGCGGACGTAGTTGTCCCCGAAGTATTTAACCCATACGTGACCGAGCGCACGACCGACCTTGCCAAGTTCTATCTTGGCGGCATTGTGTCCACCAACGATGAGCTTAACCGCCTGGCAACCGCTGGCGGTAAACTTATCAACATGCCGTTCTGGTCTGACCTGACAGGCGATGATGAAGTGCTTTCTGACAGCGCTCCGCTTGTCCCTGCCAAGATCACCGCATCGCAAGACATTGCAGCCCTGCTGATGCGCGGTAAGGCATGGTCGGTCAACGATCTGGCTAAAGCCCTGTCTGGCGACGATCCTATGGGCGCTGTGGCCGATCTTGTGGCTACCTATTGGGCGCGTAAGCGTTCGGCGGTTGCTCTGGCATCGCTCAAGGGCGCGATTGCTGACAACGTGGCAAACGACAGCGGCGACATGGTGGCAGACGTGGCGGGCGCAACCAATGCGGACGTAACAGCCGATACCAAGTTCTCCGGCGATGTGTTTGTAGATGGTCAATCGACCTTCGGTGACGCTATCGGCGGCTTGTCCGGCATTGCCTTTCACCCGACCGTTTATCACGGCCTCAAGAAGATTGATAATATCAGCTTCGAAAAGGAAAGCATGGGCGCTCTTGAGGTGGAAACCTATCGCGGCCTGCGCGTGATTGTTGACCGCAATATGCCCTACACCCCTGCGGCGGGCGCTCTGTCTACTGATGCCGCTGCCGAATACACAACCTACCTGTTCGGCTCCGGCGCGATTGGTATGGGCAACGGCGGCGCTCCTGTGCCTTCTGAGACTGACCGTGACAGCCTTGCTGGTGAAGATATCTTGGTCACACGCGACCATTTCATCATGCACCCGCGCGGCATCAAGTTCACCAGCACATCGGTTGCCGGTTCTTCGCCAACCAACGCCGAACTTGGCACCGCCACGAACTGGGATCGTGTCTACGAGCGTGAAAACGTCCGTGTTGCGGCTATCGTCACAAACGGCTGATCTTTCTGAGGGGCGGGCAAGTCTCGCCCCTTTATCAAGACCACCCGAAAGGAAACCACATGTCAGCAACAGCATTCCAACGCCTGCGCCGCGAAGAAGCTGCCAAAGCGGCGGCAGAACCCGCTTCCCAGCCCGAGGAAATCACCCGCGAAGGCATCGCTAAGATGAAACGCGCCGATCTGATCGAGCACCTGGAAGCCCACGGGTTGACCGAGGCCGAATGCGAAGGCGTCAAGGTGCCTGACCTGCGCGAAACCCTCATTGCGGCTGTATTTATCTGATGGCCCTGATCATCGAAGACGGCACGGGCACCGTTGCCAGTGCTGACAGCTATGTCACGCTTGCTGAATATCAGGCGTATGGATCTGCGCGTGGTTGGACACTTGGCAGTGACGAAACAGCCGACGAAATCAACCTGCGCCGTGCCTTCGATGGTATCAATCGAAACTGGACATATCGCGGGACGCCATTGGATGCCTATCAGCCCGGTGCATGGCCCCGTAGCATTTCCGAGGGAATCCCGCAGCGCATCAAGGACGCGCAATCTGAGCTTGCCTATCAAGTGCAAGGCGGGCTGGACCTTTTCGCCACGATTGAGGGCAGCACCACGTCGGAAATGATCAAGGTTGGCCCGATCACGATTGACGAGGAAACGCTACCGACCGGCAAGGCGCGTGTCATGTCCGTTGAGGGCCTTCTGCGCCCCTATCTGGCGGCTGGTGCGGGCCAAACTCTGATGGTGCGCGGCTAATGGCGACGATCCGCAAAAAGGTCACGGGCGCGTTTGACAAGCTGGCGAAAAAGCAGCCTGACGCGATCCAATGGGGCAGCATCCAGCAGCCAACGCCGGAAGGGACAGGCGGCGGGCCAAGCGACCCGACCGGCGGCACTCCAGGCGTTGCGCCTGATCCTGTGCCAGCGCGGATGGCGGTCTTTGAGATAGACGAGAAGCGGATCGACGGCACCAACATCATGGCCGGTGACTTCCAAGTTATCGTTGAGCCTATCGGGATCGAAGTCACGCTTGCTGATAAGGTGATCTGCGACCGTGGAACGCTAACAATCGCCAAGCTGGGGCGCGTGGCATCAGGCGGGACCACCGCGCTGTATGATATGGTAGCGCGGGGCTGATGGGTACGTTCTCCGACGATCTGGCGAAGTTCGAGGCCAAGACCTCGCAAAAGCTGGATTTAGCAGTGCGCAAGATAGCCCTTGAGTTGTTCCAGCGTATCATTCTGAAAACGCCGGTCGATACCGGGCGGGCGCGGGCAAACTGGCAGGTTGCTATCGGGGCATTGCCCAACGGCACGCTGCAACTTGACGACAAATCGGGGCAAGCGACGATCAGCGCGGCAACAGCAAAGACAGCGGGCGTTGAGGCCGGTGACGTAATCTATCTGGTGAACAACCTCCCCTATATCGAAACGCTTGAGGAAGGGCGATCTACTCAGGCTCCGGCAGGTATGGTGGCGCTTTCTGTTCAAGAATTTCAGGCCATCGCCAACCAAGTCGGCCTTGAGTTAGTCAGGATTTAGCCATGACCGTTGAAAGCGATCTGCATAGCGCACTGATGGCCCGCGTTGAGACGATTGCGGGCTACCCTATCCTCTACCCCCAGAAGGGCGGTGACGTGCCCACCGATGAGCACATCACGGCTCAGCACCTCCCGAATGACAACAATCGCGCGGCACTGGCTGGGCAGATCATGGAGCGGCAAGGGTTCTTGGTTCTCACGCTGGTTTCCCCTCTAGGCACCTATGAAGTGGTCACCAAGCGCAAGGCTGGCGAAATCGCGGCGTATTTCCCGAATGATCTGGACCTAACGTCAGGCGATGCCCGCGTAACAATTACAGGCCACAGCGTCCGGCAGGGGCGGCAAGAGGGCCAACGCTGGGAAACGCCTATCTGGGTCAGCTATTGGGGCATGGCCTAAAACCTTCACAATTTACCCTAACGGCCCCGTCTGCGGGGTTTCACTGCATTTATAGGAGGGCATCATGGCTCTGGCAGGACTTGAAAGTACAACCGGCACGAAAATATATGTCGTGGCTGGTGAACCCGCAACATTCGACTTGGCAGGTTACAAGGCGTTGACACCTGTTCAGGTAGTCGGCGTCGTTACCTTTGGCGCATGGGGCGACGACAACGAAGACGTTTCCGAACCATTGCTGGCAGAAGGCCGTGTAATCCATACCAACGGCACGGCAGACGGCGGTGAGGTTGAAATCTCGGTGCAGCACCGTACCACAGACGCGGGATCTGATATCATCCTGGCGAATGCTGGCACGAATGAAGCTATCTCGATTAAAAAGGAATACAAATCTGGCGATGTAGAGTTCGCGACGGCTGTTATTAGCAGCGCGAAGTATCGCGAAGCTGCTGGCAACGCGGTACGCGGTTATACTGTGATGGCGCGGGTAAATACGGCGCTTGTTAAAGCCACAGCGGCAGAGATTGCAGCGCCATAATGGATATTGCGAGCCTTAAACTGGTATCGGCATCTGAAAGGGGTGCCGAGCTTGACCTGCTCAGCCCGTTCAACGGGGAAAGCATTGGCAGCACCTTCGATGTGATGGGGTTTGACGCCCCTGAAATGATCGCCGCAGCGCGTGAGTTCGACCGCGAACAGGCAGGCAAGGGCGACAAGCAGGAGCAAGACGAGTTGATGCGCCTGCGCCGTGCCCACCTTGCTACCGCAGCCGTCAAGGGGTGGTCAAACTTCGGCGTTGGTACAGACGACGAGCCATACAGTAAGGCCCGCGCCCGTGAAATCTTCTTTGACCCTGAATACCAGTGGATACCTGAGCAGGTTTGCCGGTTCGGAGCAGCCCGCCGAAATTTTACGCCGAAGCCCAAGACCGATGCGTAACTTGGGCTAGGCACTTCGGGTATTTGAGAGCGCAGCGGGAAGGTGACGCGCCTACCCGCTGGAATGAATGGGTTGAGGCCAACAAGACGCCCCCACCTATGCCGGATCTTGGGCATCTGTCTTTCATGGCCGGGCTATTTAGCAAATCTGGTAGGTTCACGCGGGGTATGGATATTTCGCCGCTAACCTATCAGGATCTTGAGGCATTCTCCCGGGTCGAGATTGGCGTATCAGTCGAAGATATCCGGCTCTTGCGGGCTATGTCAGTCGGCTTTGTCGAATGGCTATCCTACGGCAAGGACGTGTTTTGCGAACCGCCTTGGGATGGCGATTAGAGGCAAACGTAAACCAGCATAAAACGGTACTGACCCACGGTTTCTCGGGACTGTAACTGCGGGGTTTTATCAACAGATGCACAAGCTTCATGCGCCTTAGCTTCGGCGGGGGCGTAGTCAGTCGGCGTGTCTGAATCCGCGAGAGCGACGGTCACGGTATAACCATTAAAGCTGGTGATATGTGCGGGGCGTTCCTGTGCATGGGCCGCAGTTGCCATAAGAGCGAAGGCTGCAAATATGTATTTCAAACTAATCTCCGGTGGCAATTATGGTTGATATAGCTAGGCTTGGCGTAGCCGTAGATAGTTCAGACTTAGTTACGGGTAGGACCGCGCTCAAGGGCTTTGCTGCTGAAGGTAAGCGTACGGAGGCACAGATTGTCAAGTCCGCTGACCGTATGGAACGCGAGTTGGCACAGACTGCCATAGCCGCGCAAAACGTTTCTAAGGGCTTCAATAGCAACGGCTTGCGCATGGCTTCGATGCAGCTTTCTCAGGTTGGTCAACAGACAATGGCGACCGGAAATTTCATACAAGCGCTTGCTATCCAGCTTCCTGACTTGGCGCTTGGTTTTGGTACGGTCGGCATCTTGGCGGGTGTGGCTGCGGGTGCATTGCTACCCCTAGCAGCCAATCTACTTGGGGTCGGTGAAGAAGCTGAAGACCTTGTAGACCAAATTGATAAGGTAGCGGCGGCACTTAAAGCTCAAGATGATGCAGCGGAATTGGCCGGTATGTCGGCTATTGACCTCAAAAATAAATATGGGGTTTTTGCGGGTACGATGCGGTCAACGCTTCAACTGCTTTCCGAGGTAGCAGCGCGAGAGGCACAGCGACAAATAGACGGTCTATCGGAGAGCCTGGCAAATCTACTAGGAACCGCTGGTAGTGGTGATTCCCGTGCTGCAATGGCTAGTTTTTTCGATGTAAATATTATGCTTGCCTTCACTGACAAGGCACGTCAGGCACGGGCCGAAGCGCGGGGTTTAACTCAGGAGTTTCAGAGTGCACAGGCAGCTCTTGCAGCATCTAACGGCGATATTGACCAGCAAATCGTTGCTACACAAGACATGCTAAATGCGGCGCGGGATTTGGCTAATCAAAAGGACGGCATTAACGATCAAGAGGCAGAACTGATCCAACGACTTGCAGAAACTCTGCAATTAATGATTGAGCAAAAGGCCGCAACTGTAGAGGCCGCTACTGCGGCGGAGGAACTTGCGGCTGCGGCTGCACAAGTTGCGCCTGGGCTTGAGCCTGCGGTTGCAGTGGCACAGCAGCTTAAGAATGAAATGGCGGCGGCATTGGCCCTGTTCAACTCAATCGCCGCGCAGGAAAGCAAGGTCTACTCCGGTCGCGGCCAAGACCCTCGCCGCTTTATGGAAGGCGGCAACCTTGACGGATACGAGAGCCGACTGGGGTACAAGACGCCAGACCAGCTTATCGAAGAATTGACGCCCAAGGTGCCAAAGGCGCGAGGCGCGAGTGGGGGCGGGCGTTCGTCGGCTGCATCCAAGGCCGCACGGGAAGCCCAAAAGGCACAGAACGAACTCAACCGCGATGCAGAGCGCATCATCGAAGGGCTTCGGACTGAGCAAGAGAAATACAACGACGACCTAGAGCAGGCCAAGCGCTTGCTAGATGCGGGCGTTCTCTCTCAGCAGCAATACAACGAGCATGTCGCGCAGCTTGGGCAGGAGTTGCGGGACCAGCAGCCGTTCGTTCAAGAGTGGAAAGACAGCATGATTGACGCGGCTATGGGCGGCGTTGACGCTTTCGACAGCCTGCGGGACGCGATTATCCGCGCTGGTCTGGAATATGCGCTGTTCGGCACGGGCAAGTTTGCGCCGTCAGGTGGTGGTGGTTGGGGTGGCTTGCTTGCTGGCATAATCCCCGGCCTGCCTTCGAACGAGGGCGGCGGATATACCGGCAGCGGTTCACGGACCGGTGGAGTTGATGGGCGGGGCGGCATCCTGTCGATCAACCACCCCGACGAAACGATCATTGACCACCGCAAGGGGCAATCTGTTGGCGGCGGCGGTCAAATGGATGTGCGCGTGTACGTGGACGACGACGGCAAGCTGCAAGCCGTGATCGAGAAAGCCAGCAATCGCGCCGTCCAAAACGCGGCCCCTGGCATTGTCGGGCAGTCGGTCAACGCTTCTCAGCGATCCTTCAAGAACAGCAAATCGGGGTGGTCACCATAATGACAGACGTTATCGCATGGCCCCCCTTTGACCTGACGGGCTGGGAACTGGCCGAGGTGTATCCACAGTCGCGTTCTGTGGGCTTAATCGAGGGCAGACCGCGCACATCATCGGCGCAGCGGGCGCGGCGCGTGGCGACGGCAAATATTACCGGCATCGGCAAGCAACAAGCAGGCGCGGGCTATGTGCGTATGCTCAACCGCATGTGGGCGGGTAGGCCGAATCTCGTGCGTGTCGAGTGCCTTTCATCACTGTGGTACCTCGCTCGTGGCGGGCTGGACCTACGCAACAACGTGCTGGAATGGACCGACGACGGAACAGACCTGCTATGGACGGCGGGCGGCGTGGATCTGCTATGGGGTGACGGAGCGTATGCGCTATCCGGTATACCTGCAACTGACGGAGCTTGGCATGGCTTAACGGTTTCTGGCCTGCCTCCCTCGCGTATCGTGGCGCGGCCTTCCGAGTTGATTAGCGTAACAGGCACCGCAGGAACGTCGGAAACAGCCTATGTTCTCAAGGTTGCGAGGTCGGATGCGTCTGGCATTGCAACGATCCGCACAGACAAGCCAGAAGCGTTTACCCTTTCGGGGCTGGTCAGCATCGGGCAGCGCGAAAACATCGTGTTTGAGGCGGCGGGCGTTCCCCGCTCGGTGCAGGGCGTGACAGGAACCTTCGGATATCAGTGGGACTTTACCGAGGTGTTCATCGACGAATACAGCGACGGATGGACGGAGGTTGACCCATGGGGCTGACACGCGGGGCCACGGCGGGGCTGATTGACGACCTCAAGGGCCACTTCCACCCCGTTCTACTGACCTATGCCGATTGGCCGGGCGAGGAAATCCGCCTGCACACGGGCGCGGGGAACCTGTCATGGGGTGGGGAAACGTGGATGGGCGCGGGCAAGCTTGTGCAATTCACGGCACCGATGGAGCAAGGCGGGCTGGCAACGTCCGAGGCATCGGTGCGGGTCGCGGCAACCGTTGAGGATATGCTGGGCGAACGCGGCAAGATCATCCGCAACCGCGATTTAACCGTCTGGTTTGCGACTACGACGACAGCGGGCGGCAACGTGCTGGCAACTGACCCCGTGGAACTGTTCACAGGCTACTTTGACAGCCGCACAGGGGCGCTCTCACGCTCAGACAGTGGCTTGGCTCACGATATGGTGCTGGGGCTAGGCATTGGCCCCTCGGCGCGTTCCTCTGCGTCGATCACGCACAGCTACGAAGACCAGATCGCCAAATATCCCGGCGACACGGCGGGGCGGCACGTCCAGAACGCCAATAAGCTACGATTCAACCCCCAACAGTGGCCCGAGTAACAGAGAGGGCGGCTTTCCACGCTGCTCTTGATAACCTGCGCGATCCGTTCGCATGGGGTCTTCGGCGCGACTGTACGGCGGCTTGTGTCGCCTTCACGGCATTGCATGGCGCTGACCCACTAGAGGGATGCGCAGACGACTACCGCAACGCTATTGGCGCGGCGCGGATACTGAGGCGGGCAGGCGGCTACCTCGCATGGTGCGAGGCGACGTTTAACCTACCGCACACCAGTACACCCAAGGCGGGCGACCTAGCCCTGATTGCAAGCGCTGACACGTTCGGCGCGGCCTTGGCAATCTGCATTCAACCCGGCGAATACGCCACGAAAACGGAGGCCGGGATGGCAATAGTGAAGGCCGATATTTTGGGGGCGTGGTCATGCCGTTTCTAGCTCCACTGGTTGCGTCGATAACTGCTGCGGCTACATCTGTGGCGTCTGCTCTTGGTTTCGGGGCTGCGTCTGCTGCGGTTGGTTCTGCTGTTGTTCAGTTTGGTGTGTCTTTCCTAATTAACAGCGCAATTTCCGCGATATTTGGGAAAAAGCCAAAAGCGCAGGAAATTGCCAGCGACCTTGCACAACCGACAACCGAACCCGCCTATCGCTTTGTATATGGCGAGTGCCGTGCAACCGGAACGCCGGTGGGTACGCCAGTTAAAGGCTCGAAAATATACGGTGCTTGGTTGCTCAATTCGCGGGCGTCAGATCTATCCACATTCTCGCTGTACCTCGATAAACGCGAGGTTGTCCTAACCGGTGATGCCTTCGATCTGACCGGCCCCGGCGCGACGGCAACGGAATACCCGTTCAGCGGCCATGTTAACGTTTGGGTCAGCCGAGGCGATCATACGTCACTGCCTACTGAGTTTACCACCGACGCAGCCTATGTCGAGGGCTCGGCAGATCACCTGTGGAAGGCAACCGACGCTTGGCAGGGCCGCACAATGATCTGGCTCAAACTGGATGCCGGTGCATCTGGTGAGCGTCAAGAGCGTTGGCCGTCTACGCCGCCACTTGTCGAAGTCGAAGGGCGTTGGTCTCTGATCGAAGATCCGCGCACCGGCACGACTGGATGGGAAGAAAACCACGCGCTTTGTGTTCGTGATGCGCTGATGAACAATCCAATTCGCGGCTATCAGCCAGGACAGATTCACGCGTCTTTCAATCTTGACGGGCCAGATGCATGTGACGAACTTGTGTCGCTAAAATCTGGCGGAACGGAGGCGCGATATACATGCGCTGGTACGCTGGTATTCAGTGAAGGCGAAATCGAGGATCAACTCAATCCGATGATGATTAGCGGCGCGGCTGATTTTATCCGCATCGGTGGAAAACTTGGCTATGCGGCTGGCGTGTACCGCGCACCGACTGAGACGCTTACGTATTTTATGGGCGATAGCCTAGAATTCCCTGACATGTTGCCGGGGTCCGAATTGGTGAACCAGCTTCGTGTGAGCTACCTGTCAAGGGCGCGTGATTATGAGACAGCCGAATTAACGCCGTGGGATATTCCCGGTGCATTGGCATCTGATGGCGGCGTTCCTGCGGTTAAATCGATGGATTTGCCATTTTGCGGCTCTGCAACGCAGGCGATGCGGGTCCGTAAAATAACCGGGCTGCGACTGCGCAGGCAGGAACGCATTCAGGGCGGCACGCTGCCACCAGAGGCGTTTAACCTGGTTGGCGGCGCAACGACAAACATCGCCCTTGCGGCTCCCTACGACGCGCTTGACGGCGTGTATGAAATTGAGAGTATTCACCCCGGCCTAGACCCGATTGGGGAAAGCGGGGAAGTCGCCATGCGCCTGCCTGCGTCATTGGTCAAGCACGACGCGGCTATCTACGATTGGGTGCCAGCAACCGATGAAGAAGATGTGTTTGATGAGGCATATGACAGCACCCGCAAGGGCACCCAGGCGGCAAGTGCAATCAGCGTTACTACAGGCGATGCAGTCAATCTAAGCACCGGCGGCACGATCATTCCACGCATCCGGTTTTCATTCGATCCCTCCACGTCGAGTGTGACCGGTTACGAGTGGGAGTATAAGACAAAAGTCAGCACGAGTGATCTGCTTGGACGGTATGAAACAGGCGGCGTAATCGGCCACGAGGTGCGCGACGGCTCAGGCAAGGTGTTCGGCCACCTCTCAGGATCGCCAGAGTTGTTCTATGACATTCGGGTTCGCGCAATTGGTCCAAACGGAAATTCCGATTGGGTCGAGGTTACAGACGCAAAGCCCGTCGTCGATATCGTTATTGATATCCCGATTGAGGGCACGGCGGCTGGCGGTGCTGGTGAAATAACCGTCAGTTTCCGAACGCCAAACGATCCTGATTTCAGAGCCATCGAAATCTACGGCAGCGACACAGACGACAGCGGCGCGGCCAGCCTGATCGGCACTGCCATTTATACCAGCCAAAACACAATCGTCAGCATTACCGAAAGCAGTTTGGGCACATCTGTCACCCGCTATTATTTCGCGCGTTCGCGTGGTGATTACAACAGCGCATCTGCCTTTACTGCCAGCGTAACAGCCACAACCGACCCATAAGGAAAACACATGAGCCTTCCAGAATTCAGCCTGACCACAACAGGAACAGCGCCAAAGGTAACAACGTCGCAGATTTTAGAGAACGGCGTTAATGCCGTCATTTCTGCACTCTATAGTGAGTTTGCGGCTGGCCTTGCTGGGCTTGCCCCAAAAGGCAATTGGGATGCATCAAGCGGGGCGTTCCCAAGCGGCGCGGCAGTGGGTGATTATTACATCGTTTCGGTTGCGGGAACGGTGGATGCCCAAGGTTTTGAGGTAGGCGACTGGCTTGTTTCTATCGCGGCGAATGCGTCAACCACTACTTTCGTCGCCAACTGGTTCCGCGGCGATTACTCGCAAATAAATCTGCGCCAATTCTCTAGCATCGGCACAATGGCTGGAAGCCTTACGCTTGTGCCAGATGCGTTCTACACAGTCAAAAGCGCGTTTAACGGCGAACCCGAAACATTCCGCTATGACGCCAGCAGCACCCTAACCGCAGACGGTGCGCTGATCGTGGACGCCGTGGGCATGGGCGACAATCCGGCAACGCGGGGGCGGCTGGTGAGTACGCGGACGGAGTTTTCCAGCTTTGCTGCGCTTCTGCTGGACCCGCGTGTGCATGAGAGTGGCACCCAGCTAAAGGCTGACGGGCGGTTGTTTGAGTTCGCGGCATCCGGGGGCGCTATTGATACGGCAGGCGGCACAGTAAACGAAATCGGCGCGGTGCCTTCGTTGCAGTCTGATATTAGTTCAGTTTCGTCAAGCGCCCGTGGCGGTGTGGCTCTAACCGATCCGCTTGCCATCGTCAAAAACCCCGTCACGTTGAACTTGTTCAATCAGAACGCAACAGATGTGGCGACTGCTGGTGACGCATCCCCTGCGCTCACAACAGTTGCAAACCAACTGCACCGCCAGCGGAACAACACTTCGGGCGCTCTGTCTGCGGTCCTACCTGCCGTTGTCGGAAGCATGGCGGAAACCCGCAAAATCGCAGTCGAAGGTTCAACCGAATATACAATTTCGATGCACGGCGCTCCTGGTAACTTTTACTTCAATTTCCCACTGGCGCAGATACTGGCATATGACGCGGCGGGGGCTGTTCTAACGCCTAAAATCACCACCCTCACACGTAGTTTCAACGACCGTCAGGTAACGTTCACCACGACCGCCAACACTAGGCTTATCTCGTTCACAGTCCGCAACTCCACGGACTTTTCAAACACAAACCCAATGACCGAAGCCGCGCTTCAAGCCTGCCTCGACAACATTATGTTGAACGAGGGCGATACGGCGTTGGATTTCTCGCCATTTTCGGACGGTGTTTTCGTGCCCGGTGCTGATATTTTCGACCCGACGTCTGCAAAACCGATCATCGCCGTCAAGCAGTTGGACGATTACTACATCCGCGCTGCTGCTCAAATGTCACCTGACAAGGATTTGGTGTGGCAGGTGCGCCGAAATGTTGTCAGCGGCGTGACGGATTTTTACGGCAAGCGGTTCATTGATAAATCAACCCCTGCGGCTTCGACTATCGCTGCTTTTAATACAACGACGCTGCGACATTCAGGCGGCTTTGATGAAAGCTGCCCGTTCAAATACAACGGTCAATATCAAGGCGGGGGTCACTTCCCAATTGGGCGGGCGGTCACTTCGACGGGCCACAACAAGGACGTGACAGACTTGGGGTCGCGCTGGTCTGATGGGGTTCGGACATGGCAGCTTTATTCTATCTCTGGCGATGTGCTTAACTTCGTCGCGCTCAATACTGGTACCGCTGACAAATGGTTCATGAGTACGGCGGCAATCACCGGATCAACGCTCACCCATGTTTCCGACGCCGCGAATACGGGTGACATAACTGTGACCTCTCAGGTGCAGGGCCAGTTCGGGCCGATCATCCGGCGATACACAGATGAACTGCGCGTTGATGATACGGTTATCACCGCTGACGGTGTTTATAGCGGTGCGCGTGTGGTGCTGCCTGAGACTTACGCAATCATGAACGCGGCTTCTCAGCAGGAGTATTTCAACAGTGTTGCAGGCACAGAGCCAGACCGCGACAACGATGCAATCAGCACCCAGCTTCAAATCATGTACGAATTTGAGTGGAACAAATGGGGGGCTATGTCGATCCGCACAGCGTTTAGCTGCAAGGCTGCCATGAAGCTATTTGCAGCCAGCGATTATTGGGGCGGTGGCGTGCAGCTTCAACGCCTCGCATATCCCGGCGATAGCACGGGCGGTATGTATGACAGCACGTTCCTTTATGTGCCTGACGTTCCCGCCGCAGTCAGCGGCTATGATTTCCAAGGGGTCGCGGACATCACGGCTAACGCAACAGAGGTCCGCGTTCCGAAAAGCGCCTGTGCTGACCCGACAAACCCCGCGTCACACTTTGCGATGATCGGAAAGCTGAGCGGCACGGCGCTAGGCGGCACCCTTTACGGGTACAGCCGCAAGAAAGGTCTTGGGGTTCCCGCAACACGAGCGGCGAGTGTTACCGATGTGATGTTCTTCTCAAACGCGGAAAAGAACTACCCTATCGCCATAGACAGCGGGTATGGCGACATCGCCGCCGGGGATGCGTTCGAGGTTACAAGCTATATCGCGCCGTATCTGAACACAGACGCGGACCTGACCATTCCAGGCGTGATCGTGACCTGCGACGGCGTTGATCAGTTGATCATGGCAACACACCAAACGCTGACAAACAAGGCCGTATCCCTGCCAGACGATATCAACGGCAGAAAGATCACGGCGCTGAAAGCCCATGCGAACGTCACAGTGAACGACGGCTACGTTTCCGAGGGTTCGATCAGCGTGTCTGTCGCCAGCGGGTACGGCGATATCGTTCTGGAACTGACCTGAGGGGACCGAGACATGCTTATCAATGATGCCCGCAAGGCGGCGAAAGGAGCAACCAATGCTTATCAATGATGCGGCGTTCTTCGCGTTACTTCGCGCCCGTAACAGCGGTGTGTTTGGCACGTCCATTTCGCAGCGCCAGGTTGACGGGATCAACGGCATCTTGGCAGCGTTCCGTGAGGTTGGCGACGGCAAGGCTGATACGTTGGCCTATGCTTTAGCCACCGCCTACCATGAGACAGGCGGGCGCATGGTGCCTGTGCGTGAGGGTTTCGCCTCTACCGATACAGGGGCGCGTCGGGCTGTCAACGCGCTGGCGAGAAAGCGCGGTCCCGGCAGCGCAGTGGCGAAGTATGCCAAACCAGCTGGACCCTTCGGCCATGTCTACTATGGTCGCGGGCATGTGCAAATGACGTGGCTGGATAACTACCGCGAAAGCAGCGCGGATGCTGGTGTGGATCTTGTCGAGTTTCCAGATCAGATGCTTGACCCGAAAACATCGGCGCGGGTGCTTTTCAAAGGTCTGCTTGACGGGCGCTGGAACGGCACCGGAAACGGCCTGCGCTACTATCTGGACAAGGGCGATCTGCGAAACGCACGGCGCACGGTGAACATCACGGACAAATGGGAAACCATCGCGGGCTATCATCGGGCTTTCTTGGCAGCGATTGAAGCGGGCGGCGGTGTATATGAAAAGCGCCCTGACCCCGTGCCGCCTGTCATGCCAGCACCGCCTAAGCCTGACACGCCACCATCCCCCGCAAATCCCCCTCAACGCAGCCTGTGGGCTGTTCTGGCGTCCCTGCAGGCGTCCCTCTTTAGAAAGGGCAAAACATGAACCCCGTCTACATCCGAGTAATCCTGTATTTCCTTGCGCCCGTGTTAGCGATGCTGCCGGGGGTTGAGTATAACGCCGCAACCCAGACGGTGATTTTGCAGCTTGATACCATCGCAGTCGGCTTGGCCGGGGCGGGTGTGGTTGCCGCAGGGGTCTTTGCCAAGTGGGGGAAGAAGTGACCCGCCCCTACATATACGGCGGCATCCTACTTGTCGTCGTCGCAATTTCAATTGGCCTGTATCTCAAGGGCGGCGCTGACAACCAGACACGCACCGATCTGGATAACGCCACCAGCTACACCGAAACCCGAAAGGACATGGACAATGCAGACATTGGAAACGGCGATGCGGACGCTGACAGGGGCTGGCTTGCTGATGCTGCTGACCGGCTGCTTGGGAAATAGCAATGAAAACGCGCTTGCTGACGGCCTTAGAAAGCCCATGGGCGACCTTGCAGGCGCTGTTGCAACGCATGGCGCTCCTGCCCCTGTTATATCGGCTGTGCGGGTGGTTGTCGCCACTTATGAGGCCGGGACGGAATAACATGACGCCTGGAATGCACAAAGACCGCCGCCTAGAGTGGTCACTCGCTGCCGGGACGTTCGGCTTCGGGATATGGCTTGCCGATGGCGGGCGAGCGATGGACAGTGACGCGTATATTGTCTTGCGGTCGTGGCTGATGGAAAGCGATTGGGCGATCCTGTTTATCATCACCGGGGCGATGCACCTTGTCGCGCTTGGGATTAATGGCCGCGCATGGTGGACGCCTTTCGTTAGGGCCACAGTCACGGCGGCAAACGCCCTGATCTACGCCAGCTTTGCGACTGGCTTCTGGCTGATGGATGCCAACTCCACGGCTGTTTTTATGTACTCATGGGCCTGCATCCAAGCCCTGATTTGCGTCTATGGTGCGATGAAAGATGTGGCCCGAACCTGGGGGGCCTTTATCAGTGCAACCGAATGACTATGCCGCAATCCTTGGATCAGTGGCAGCGCTGATTATCGCAATCGGTGGCCTTGCTGTCTGGCAGGGCAGAAAAGAGGGACCAGCGGAAAAGCCCGACGAACGGGGCAAGCGCATCGAAGACATGGTTCACCGGGTCGAAGGCAAGCTGGATATCTTGCTGGATCGGGTTCAACGCTAGGAATCGCCCCATGCGCTTCATAGAAAGCCTATCCTGGCGTACCTGCTACCTTGTGACGGGCCTGCGCATGTCGTGGTGCGCTCTGGCCTACTGGGCGGACTGTACGAGGGCCGTGTGGGTGCTGGATAGGGTATTCCACCGATACGACAAGCAGCCCGATCATTGCCGCAGGTCATATGACCATTGGATTAGCCCGCGTTCCTTTGATTAGGGGCGCGGGCTATTTGCATTCAAAAGATCACCGCGCCAAGAACGAAAGCGCCGACGATCAGGACGACCAGCACCACGCCGATAATCCGAAATGCGACCCTAAATTCACCTTCTCCGAACATCACTCTCCCCCTTGTGACAGGGCGCGTAGGCTGGTCATGTCCAAGCGTGACAGATAGCGCCAATCGGGCTTTTCTTCATGCGTGGCGGGGCGGTTAATCTCGTCAATCAAACGCCGCGCCGCCTCTGCTACCGTCATAGGGCGGGCGCGGGTGTTCCAAAGTCGTACAACCTTGGGCAATGCAGTTCCTGAAATGGCATAACCGCCATTTGGGTTCTGATCATCCATTCGAGAAAAACAGTTTCCACAACCCTTGCATTTGATTGTATGTGATTCTGCATACCCAACATACTCACCGCCATTTGACCATGAGTGTGATGCATCGGACCCACAAAACGGGCAGGGCAGTAGGTCTGGCGCGTCTGTCATATCGTCTCCTTTGCTGCGGCTAGGGCGGCGCGGGCTTCGATCAAGGACGATCTGTTTCGCTCATAATATGCCTTTGCGCCTTCGATATGGCTGGTGTTGTGGTATTCGGATTGAAATACTGCGCCTGCGCGTTCTGCCAGATCTCCCAACACCTCCACCAGCGCCTTTATCTTGGCGTCTTGGGCGTCGATGTGGGCGGACGCTTGCCTTGCGCGGCTGCGGAATTGCCCCCACTGTAGGGCGCTCATTTCGCGCGGATCGTCGGGTAGCGGCATATTCAGCACGCCATGTAACATCAGGTCGCTCATTGTCTCTGCCTCCTTGGCGTGGTGGGGGTTATTGCGTCAGCGACATACATGCCTCAATCTGTTCTGCCGTTAAGTCTATGAACCCGTCTCCGGATAGGTCGTCGCCTCCGTGGAACTCCGCGAAGATGTTTTCCCACTGCGCCGCGAAGCCCTGCAAACGGTTTGCGGCTTCTGCAAGCGCATCACGGTCGCCGTTGCTTCGCACTCCACGGTCCCGAATGCGAACTAAGTCTTCGGTTATTTGGTTAATTTTATGTGACATATCATTCTCTCCTTTATCCGTTGAGCCTTCCGACATGCTTAGGTCTTGCGCCGGTATGGCGGGGGGTTAGTCGTCCTCAGAGTCAAACACCGGCTCAATCTTGCCTCCACTATCGCAACCCCTTGGGTCTTGTGTTCGGATCGCCTCCGCGTGATCGGGGGAAATTTTTCTGCGGTAAATTCGGTGCGACGTGTACAGCGGCGAGGGGGCCTTCTTTCCTACGCAAATAGTAGGACGCCAGCCAAACGGCTTATCAACCTGCACCTCATCCCCCTCCATTATCGTTTCGCCTTCATCAAGCCGCCTGTAGTTGTGATCCCAAGCCATGTGCGCCTCCGTTTGTTAAGTTGGTGAGCCCTTTTTCGTCATGCTCAGGACGTGTGCGCCCATTACGGCGCGGTATTCATGGCATCCTCCATTGCTGGCGTTTGCTTCCGCATAGACGTAGAATAGCGCCCAATCCGGCTGGCGTCAATACCTGTACGTACACTACTTGCCAATTGCCGACGTGTGCTGTATGTGTTTAAGCATGGATATGGCTAGACACAGAAAACCCGTGACAGTCTCCCTTGACCCTGAGTTGGTCGAGTGGCTGCGGACGTGGTGCAAAGAACAAAACCCCGAAGTCGCGTTTGCACGCGCCCTCGATTCCGCAATCCTTCTGTTTAAGAAGGAGCGCAGCAATGAATGAGCCGCACGCGGTTTACAGGCTATATGGCAAGAGCAAGAACCTTCTTTATGTAGGGTGCAGCAAAAATCTTCGCTATCGCCTACAACAGCATAGATATGCGAGTTACGGTAAGCGGCTGGCGTATTATTCAGAGGAAAGTTACCCGAACCGTGACGAGGCTCTATATGCCGAGGCGGAAGCGATTAGGCACGAGATGCCCCCGTTAAACACTCAGCACAAAACGCTGTATGTCGGGCACTATATGGCGATTTTTAATGTAGACTACGATGTGTTGGACGATCTACCACTTCACCGGATCATGGCGCACTATACGTCCCTTTGTCGCAATGAACCAAAGGCGCGGAGAAAAGCGGCAGTCTGTGCTCTAGAAGATATTCTAAATGGCGTACCTGTTCGGGCTGGCACAATCGACAGGGGCTGTTTTGATCGGGGCGTCTATCTTCCAAGATACATGGATATGGACGCCTGCGAATTGGTCGAGGCCCGCGCCGAAATTGACAAGCTATATCGCATTTCTCAGACGAATATCCGCCGCGAGAAAGCCAAGTCACCACCCCATTCCAAGCAATAAGGATAACGCCATGCGACCATACACGACGATAACGGCCAGAGAGGCGATAGGGGCTTCATCTGGCGATTGCTGTCTTATAATCGGGCATGGAGACGGCGGCTTTGCGCTTGATGGGCTGGACGGGAACGCGCTGCGGGGGATTGCAAAAATGCTTTGCCGCGCCGCTGATCTCACAGATTCATACGCCCAATCCATCAATGATGGGTATGGGCAATCGAAATTCTCCGCTACATACGAAATCGAATGGATCGGCCAGTTCAAGCCTTGGAGCCTAGATGATAGCCTTGAGCCGCATGGCCGTAACCTGTTTTCTGTTTCTGAAGATGGCGTTTGGCTGGTGGCAGATGCGGGCGGCAATAAGGAGAACACCCCGTGAGTGACAACATTAAGGTTGATAGCAAGGCGTTTTCTAAAGGTGTGGATGAGGTGATGACTTTTGCCCCTTTGCGGCGGGTTTATATGGCGCTTTGGCGCTACTGTAGGATTATGGCACGATACCAACGGGAGAAAATGCATGGCGCAAAACCTCACATTTGGGAGCAACACTCCGGCAAGCTTGGCTAAACTCGCTGAG
>JGI24655J20075_1000016_pt1 | contig 87451 bp, 91 predicted proteins | sample MalvirmetaMSP112_FD_20075 | JGI IMG/M metagenome (IMG submission 20075) | reverse complement strand
AACAGGGCATCCGCAGATTGATGATAGGTGCAAGTCGTGTCGGGGGCTGTTCTGAGCGTTGTTGTGCAGGCGGTCTCCCGACCGACAATCGTGAAGCTTCCTGCGGATTCTTCTTCAGCGATCTCGACCATACGGTGAAACAGGCTCGCTTCTACCTCGTCTCGGCTTGTCTCTGGATTCCCCCTGAAGCCTACGCGGATCAGCCCATCGCCAACGTTTTCACTCGTATAACCGTGGAGTTCAATTGCAGGCTGGTAAGGAGTCGGCGCCGTCGCGCAACCTGTTAGCAGGGCTATGGCGAGCAACGCGATGGATGCGACGGGCGAGGGATTGAGATTGGCCATAATTCGATTGCCTCCACTGATACAGATCAAGATGATGGACCTTAACCAAACGCCAGCGCCCTTTATTGATGCTTATCAACTGTTGAAACAGCTTCGTCCTTATCGGATACGCCGCATGGCAAGCCGCATCTGCTTTTCCACTTCGAGCAAACCAAACACCGCAATCCCGGTACCGACTACGATGGAAGCGTAAAAGGGAGAAAGCGAGACGGTGCCAAATATACTCTGCGCAGCTGGAAGGTAGGTCGCCATCAGTTGACCGACCATGACAATCAAGAGTGCCACCCATACAGAGGGTGTGCCCTTCAGCCCGTCCAGTGTGCTGGACGCTCCATGTAGATAGCGAACGAAAAACAGGTAGGCGATCTGGAGAACAACAAGCGTGTTGAACGCAACCGTCCGGGCCAGCTCAATGGAGGCGGACTGATCTAGCGTATAGGTGAAGACTGCGAAGACGGCAGCCGCGAAAAGGATAGTTGCAACGACGATGTCTGCGAGCAATCCACCGTCTAGCAAGGTCGCATCGCGCTTGCGAGGGGGCTGTTGCATACTTCTGGGCTCAAGAGGTTCCAGGGCGAGTGCGAAACCAAGGGTCATTTCCGTGATCAGATTGATCCACAATATCTGGATTGCTGTCACTGGAAGCGTCGTGCCGAACAGAAGTGCCAGGATTACGACACTGGATTCCCCGCCACCGGTGGGGAGAGTCCAGCGGATCAGTTTTCGAATATTGTCGTAGATCCGGCGCCCCTCAGTGACGGCGGCAGCGATCGAGGCAAAATTGTCGTTTGCTAGGACGACTGCGGCAGCCTCCTTCGCAGCTTCGCTACCCTTGACGCCCATTGCTACGCCAACATCGGCACGTTTCAGGGCAGGCGCGTCATTCACGCCGTCTCCGGTCATCGCCACGATCATGTTTTGGCTCTGCAGGGCCTGCACCAGGCGCAGTTTGTGTTCAGGGCTCGTGCGCGCGAAGACATTGGTCTCCAGCGCCGCGTGGACAAGGTCGACATCATCCATCGCGTCCAGATCACGACCTTCCAGGACGTGACCCGGGTGAGGAAGTCCGATTTCCTTTGCGATGGCAGCCGCGGTGCCGGCATGGTCGCCAGTGATCATTTTCACCTGGATTCCAGCAGCATGACACTCAGCGATAGCATCCACAGCCTCGGCGCGAGGAGGGTCTTTCAGACCCACGACACCCAGAAAAACCAAAGCGCCTTTCAGCGCTTCCGGGGTCAATGCCTGGTCAGGCTTGGCCTCTGCTGAGGCCAATGCAAGTACTCGCTGTCCCTGCGCAGCCAATTCAGCGGTAATCGCCGTGATTTCTTCACGGTCGATGGGAACCGGTGTTCCATCTGCACCGATCATGTGCGTGCAAAGCGCCGAGATATCCTCTGGAGCACCTTTTGCGTGGATTCGTACGCCAGCCGGCCCCGAATTCTTGGTAGCCATGAAGCGGTGGCGAGAATCGAAGGGCAGGACAGCCTGACGGGGAGTGTCACGTCGCACATCCTCGGCATTTCCCAGGACCTTTCCGGCGAAGGCAAGAAGTGCACCCTCCATGGGGTCTCCACTGACGATCCAGACGTCTCCCTCCTTTGCCAGACTGGAATCGTTGCAGCGCGCCGCCGTTTCCGCGAGTAGCTCAAATACAGGACGGATGGTCTCCGACGGCGATGGCGTAATATCCCCGCTTGGCGTGTATCCATCTCCTGTCACATCGAATGCCTGTGATGCGATGATGAGTGCTGAGACCGTCATTTCATTGTGAGTTAATGTGCCGGTCTTGTCCGTGCAGATGACGGAGACAGCGCCCAGGGTTTCGATAGCAGGCAGACGTCGAATGATTGCATTCTTTCCAGCCATAGCCCGAACACCTATCGCCATGGTGATGGTCAGGACTGCTGGCAGGCCTTCCGGAATGGCCGCAACCGACAAGCCAACCACGGACATGAAGGTTTCGGAAAAGTCGGCATGTCTGATGAACACGCCATATGAGAGCAAGGCTGAGCCAATCAGCAGGATCAGAATGGTCAGCCATTTGGCGAAGGCATTCATCTGGCGCAGCAATGGCGTCTGCAGCTCGTCCACAGACGACAGCATGCTGCTGATCCGGCCGATCTCCGTATTGACGCCTGTTGCGGTGACCAATCCCTCGGCCTGCCCAGCAGTGACAATAGTGCCGCTGAATGCAGAACTCGAACGGTCGCCCAGGACCGCATCGGTGCGCGACGGTTCCACGGACTTTTCGACAGGTACAGATTCTCCAGTCAGGATTGCTTCCTGAATTTTCAGGCCGCTGGATTCTATCAGTCGAAGGTCTGCCGGAATTCGATCTCCAGCCTCAACGAGCACGATATCCCCCGGAACCAGGGTTTCGGCGTCGACCGTCACCCTGTCTCCATCTCGCAGCACGGCAGCGTGAGGTGAGAGTAGGGTAGCGATCGCTTCCATGGCGGATTCAGCGCGGCCTTCCTGAATGAAGCCGATGACACCATTGGCCATCACTACGAACAGGATCACGGCAGTGTCGATGGGATGGCCTAACCACCATGTGACGGCTGCAGAGGCGATCAGCACATAGATCAAAGCATTGTGAAAGTGACGCAGAAACCGGAGCAGAAGCGGCGTCCTGCGTCCGCGGGGCGTCCTGTTTAATCCGTATTCACTCAAACGGGTTGCCGCTTCAGCTTGTGTCAGTCCCAGCCGGGAGGATGAGAGGCGTTTTAAAGCTGCCTCAGTCGACTCTGCATGAGCAGGCACCGGCATTTGGTTGGGCCTTGACTGATGATCAAGCATGAGTGTGTTCCGGATCCTGTGTCGGGACCCTGAATGGATACATGACCGCGCGTGGTTCGCGTCTCCGTAGAATTACGGATGGAGACGTTGTGGATCCGGTTCAATATAGGGTCTCGTGTTCGTGAGACGTATGGTCTCGCTATCCCCTTGAGAGGATTACGCCCATGACGTTCAAGACGATCTTCGCTCCGCTCGCTTTTGAAGAAACAGCAAAACTGGTGTCAGAGACTGCCTTATTGCTCGCCGGTGCGTTCAAGGGGCATGTGATGGCTCAACATGTGCGTCCGCGTTTTACAGGCTATCCGCCCATGGAATTCTACCCGGCGTCAGCCTCAGCGACCGTGATGGCAATGGAGGGGCATGATGAAGCCGCGGGCCGCTATGCCCGCGCGTTGCGAGCGAAGTTCGAAGATCTCTGCGCTGCTTCGGACGCCCATGTCGTGCCGGTACCGGAGGCGTTGAAACAAAACGGTGTGACCGCTTCGTGGACAGAAGAAGTTGGACAATTCCCGCTCAATTACGGTCTTTCGGCACGTGCGGCAGACCTTGTCGTCATGGCAATTCCCGATGCCAAGGGGGCGCATCCGGAGCGTGAACTGTTTGAAGCCGTGTTGATGCAATCGGGTGCGCCAGTTTTCCTTACGCCGCGTTCTGGCCTGAGCGCCGTACCGCGCCGACCGCTGGTCGCGTGGGATGGCAGCCTGCAGGCATCAAGAGTCGTCCGTGCGGCTCTTCCCCTACTATTGCAAAGTGACGAGACGACATTGCTGACGATTGGGGAAACGGACGCAGCCACGCCGAGCCTTGAGCAGGCAAAGCTGTGGCTCGAGCGGGCAGGGGTCCTGGTCACGAGCCGTCACGTGGAGTGGCCGGAGCGGCCAATCGCGGAACGAATTCTCAATCAATGCGAAGCGAGCAACAGCGATGTTGTCTTGATGGGCGGTTACTCTCATTCCCGGTTGCGTGAATCCATCATGGGCGGCGTGACCTTGCACATGATCCAGCATTCAGACTTGCCAATCTTGATGGTTCATTAGGGGGGCGTGGATGAACGTGTTGACGCCCGCACCGGCATCGTATGCAGATACCGATACGGGCGTGCTTCTGTCTGCCCGGGGGCTGACCAAGGTCTATGACACGGGTGAGGTCAAAGTTCAGGCGTTGCGCGGGGTTGATCTGGACGTTCGGCGCGGCGAATTGTTGGTCATGCTGGGAGCGTCCGGCAGCGGAAAGTCCACCTTGCTCAACATTCTCGGAGGACTTGATCGCCCGACCGAGGGGGATGTCCAATTCGAAGGCAAGTCACTTACCCGGAGGTCGAACGCGGGATTGACCCGGTACCGCCGACACCATGTTGGCTTTATCTTCCAATTCTACAATCTCGTACCCAGCCTGACAGCGCGTGAGAATGTGGCGCTCGTGACAGAAATTGCACGCGATCCCATACCCCCTGAAGACGCCCTTGCCATGGTTGGGCTGAGTGCGCGCCTGGATCACTTCCCAGCTGAACTGTCCGGGGGCGAACAACAGCGCGTGGCCGTTGCACGAGCGATCGCAAAGCGACCCGCATTGCTCTTTTGCGATGAGCCAACCGGTGCCCTCGATAGCAAGACCGGCATCCAGGTTCTGGAAGCGCTTGACCATGTAAACAGTGAACTCGGCGCGACAACGGTCGTCATCACGCACAATGTCGGTATCTCCGAAATGTCGGACCGCACAATTCGGCTGTCTGATGGGCGCATTGTGGATGTTGAAGAAGTCGGCAGGGCAAAAAAGCCGACTGATTTGTCATGGTAGGATGGATATCAGCGCTGGACCGCAAATTGTTGCGGGATCTGTTGCATATGCGCGGTCAGGGGCTGGCGGTGGGCGCGATTGTGGCGTGCGGCGTAGCGATCATGGTGATGGCGCTAGGTGCGATATCGTCTCTCGAGTTGAGCCGCGATACTTATTACGACCGGTTTCGATTTGCGGACGTCTTCTCGAATGCGAAGCGCGCGCCCGAGCGACTCGCAAATGAAATCTCGGAGATTGATGGCGTCCGAACCATCGAAACACGCATTTCTCGCCTTGTAACACTGGACATTGAAGGCATGCGCGAGCCAGCGAACGCTCAATTGGTGTCGGTGCCTGAGAACGGAAAACCAAGACTGAACGGCGTCCTGCTGTATTCCGGACGCTTCCCCGATCCCAGCCGCCCGGACGAGGCAGTGGTTTCCAAGGCGTTCGTAGATGCGCACGGGTTTACGCTGGGCAGCCATGTACGCGCCATCATCAATGGACGTGCGCGTGACCTAGAGATTGTCGGGGTTGGGGATTCCCCAGAGCATGTCTACATGCTGGGCCCGAGCGGTCTGCTACCTGATGAAAAACGTTTCGCTATCTTCTGGCTAAGCCGTAGGGCACTTGAAGCGGCCTTTGATCTGGATGGGGCGTTCAACAGTGTGAGCGTCTCTCTCAGTCCCGGAGCCAACCCACAAGGAGTGATCGACTCGCTGGACAAATTGTTGGAGCCATACGGCACTGGCGGGGCTTATGGCGCGGAAGATCAATTGTCTAATGCGTTCATCGAAAGCGAGATGCAGCAACTGGCATCGATCGCTGCGATCATACCGCCAATATTCCTGATTGTATCAGCCATGCTGATAAATGCGATTCTGGCGCGACTGATCGCGACGGAGCGCCAGCAGATTGGTTTGCTGAAAGCTTTCGGTTTCGATGAGTGGGAAATCGCCTGGCACTATGTGAAGATGGCGTTGGGCATGGTGACCGGCGGTATCCTGGTTGGTTTTGTCCTTGGCGCAGCACTGGCGCGCTTGATGACCAATCTCTATACGGATAGCTTCCGGTTTCCCGATATGATTTTCCGGCTGGATCCGTCGGCATTTGTGATCGGTGGGGGGGCTGCAACCCTTGCCGCGATATTTGGCGCAGTCGGGTCCGCGCGATCTGCAGCGAAGCTAGCGCCAGCCGAGGCAATGTCTGCTGCGCCGCCAACCGTTTATGGAAAAGGACCGGTTCAGCGTGCGTTCGCACATATACACTTTGATGAGCCAACCCGTATGATCCTGAGGCATGTCACGCGGTGGCCCGTGCGTGCAGGCGTGACCGTCATAGGCGTTGCGGCGGCGCAAGCCTTGCTGGTGGGGACTTTGTTTGCGTTCGATTCAATTGACGAAATGATGGAGCAGCACTTTCACCGCACGGATGCATATGACGTCGCAATCAACTTTGTCGAACCGACAAATATTGGCGCTGTGCGAGAAATAGAGCGAATGCCGGGTGTGCTTTCGGTGCAGCCTAATCGGGACATCTCTATCCGCGTGAGGCATGGCCAGTTGGACGAACGGGTGAGGTTGGTGGGTGTGGAGCCTGACGGCCGGCTGCGGCGGCTGCTGGATGATCAGGATAAATTCCTGGGTGTTCCGGATCGAGGATTGGCTGTGTCTTCGCAGCTGGCAGGAATGATCAATGTCGGGCGCGGTGATCGGGTCAGTCTGGAAGTGCTTGAAGGGGAAAGGCCGACGCTGGATGTGTCCGTTACGGCCATTGTGAATGAAGCCATGGGATGGCCAGCATTCATGGATGTGGATTCGCTAGAGCGCGCCTTGGGTGAAAGCAATGTCGTCAGCGGTGTTTATGCCATGATTGATCCTGACAGGGAGGCAGTCTTCAGCGCTGCGGTTCTGGAGCGCCCCGGGATTGCCAGCGTCTCTCTCCAGCGCGCTTCGATTGAGAGTTTCAATGACTCAATGGAAGAGAACATCAATATCATGATGACAATCTACGCTTTGATTGGCGGTGCGATTGCCGCGGCGGTCGTTTACAATGCTGCGCGTATCGGCCTGACTGAGCGAGGTCGCGAGTTGGCCAGCCTGCGTGTGCTCGGATTTTCGGAAGGCGAGGTATCGTACATCCTGATTGGAGAATTGGCCTTGCTGGTTTTCCTGGCTCTGCCGCTGGGTGGGGCTATGGGAATGGGGCTCGCCTATCTGGTGGCGTCATCAATGGCGACTGAATTATTCCGAGTGCCGATTACAGTCGCGCCCTCCACGCACGGGCTGGCCGCCTCCATTGTGATCGTGTCATCGATCGCCGCTGCTCTATTCGTGCGCCAGCGCGTGAAATCGCTCGACCTTATCGCCGTTTTGAAAACCCGGGAGTGACCTCATGGCCCTTCGCAATCGTCTTCTGTTTTGGGCTGTCATCGCCATAATTGTGCTGGTGCTGGCGGTCTGGGCATTCTCACCCCGCGCCATCGACGTAGATATCGTGAAAGCAAGCGGGGGGTCGATGACCGTTTCCGTAAATGAGGAAGGCAAGACGCGTATCCATGATGTCTTTGAAATCTCCGCACCTGTCTCCGGGCAATTGGAGCGGATCAGTCTCGATGCAGGCGACTGCGTGTATCAAGGCGAGACCATTGTTGCAGGCATCCGTCCCGTGGCTGCGCCTGTGCTGGACAGTCGATCCCAAAAGCAATTGTCGGCAGTTGCCGATGCTGCCGCTGCTGCTGTGACGGCGTCCAAGGCGGAACTCGACCGGGTTCGGTCCGAACTGAACCATGCCACCACGGATGCCAATCGCTATCGGCTGCTGGCGCCAGGTGGAGCAATATCGCGCCAGATGCTGGAACGGGCCGAAGCGAAAGAGACGACGCTGCAGGCGGCTGCTCGGGCTGCGGAAGCTGCACTTGCCATGCGCCGGCAGGAACTGGCAGCCGCCCGCGCTGCGCTTCGCCCGAGCAGTGAGGATGAGGGCGGAGAACTGATCGATGTCATCGCACCTATCGATGGGGTTTTGCTGCGGCGCCTTCGCCAGAGCGAGGGGCCGGTGGCACAGGGCGCACCTCTTGTGGAAGTTGGGGATCCTGAGGAGATCGAGATCGTGGCGGATCTGTTGTCTGAGGATGCGGTGCGCATTTCACCCGGAGATCCTGTGCTCATCTCGGATTGGGGTGGTCCCGTCCTGCAAGGCAAGGTTCGGCAAATTGAGCCTTTTGCCTTCACAAAAATATCCGCACTCGGGATTGAGGAGCAGCGCGTGAATGTTGTCGTGGACTTGCTGCAAGGCCAGCCTGCGGACCGGCTGGGTCATGGATACAGGGTGGACGTAGCTGTCCAGATCTGGTCGCAGGACAATGTTCTCACTATTCCAATAACCGCATTGTTCAAGCAGGATCGCAACTGGTCCGTCTATCGCATCGAAAACGGTCGCGCCCGCTTGCGTCAAGTAACGATCGGGCATTTGAATGGCCAGGAGGCAGAGATCCTGTTGGGTCTTGAAAAGGGAGATTTGCTGGTAGAGCACCCTTCGAGCCGGATTGTCGACAAGGTGTTGGTGCGCGCACGTGAAGCTCCACAGCCGACTTCCGAGGCGCAGGACGGTTCAGAGTCAGCGGCAGTGCAGCTATCGGCTACTTGGGACAATACTGTAGGTGGCTGCGATTTTCTGATCCGCTAGAGAAGAGAGGCACATTCGCGCGCAATGATGCGCTCTTCATCCGCGACAACGCACACCACCGGCACCGACGCCCCCTTGGGAGACAGAACTTCTGCATTCGCTTCGTTCGCGGCGTCGTCAAGAGTTGGACCTAGCCAATCGAGGTGTTGAATAATTCGTGAGCGGATTGCTGGTGCGTTCTCGCCGACTCCGCCCGAGAATACAATTGCGTCAAACCCTTTCATATCTACGGCAAGTGAGCCGCATTGGCTGGCGATCCTGTAGCAATATAGATCGATAGCTTCTTTCGCCTCTTGGGCAGGGCTTTCCAGAAGCGTTTTGGTATCTCCCGATATGCCAGAGACGCCAAGTAAGCCAGACTTCCTGTAAAGCAGGTCGGAAACCTCTTCGACTGGCATAGCACGATCCTTGATCAGGTGCAGGACCACGCCCGGATCCAGATCCCCGCAGCGAGTCGCCATGGGCAAGCCATCAAGTGCAGTCAGGCCCATGGATGTGGCGATGCTTTTCCCGTCAATCATGGCGCAGGCGCTCGCGCCGCTGCCCAGATGCAAGGCAAGCACACGGTTTGGACGCGCGCCCAGAACCTCACCAAGAGTTTCTACGATGTGCGCATATGACAATCCATGAAATCCGAAGCGCAATATGCCTTGCTCGCTTAGCGCACGGGGCAGGGCATAGAGTTCGGCAATGTGCGGCATGGTCCTGTGGAACGCCGTGTCGAATGACAAGGTTTGACGGATCTCGGGCAGGGCATTTGCAACGGCTTGCACGCCCGCGAGATTATGCGGTTGGTGCGCTGGCGCGAAGACTGCGAGGGCCTGTAAGCGCTCAATAGCCCTGTCGCTAACGGCGACCGGGCCCTCAAACAGGGTGCCGCCATGCACGATCCTGTGTCCTATACCGGAAATGGTCACGCCCGCCTCCGGCCCGGTTAGCCAGGTCGCAAGCGCGGTGATCAAATGCTTTGGATCAGATATGCTGGCTATGACGCTCTGAAGCGGCTTCACTTTTTCCGGGTCTGATACGTCTAAGCGTCGCGCGCCGGAAAGGTCGCGCACGGCGCCGCGAAAGAGGCATTCTCCCAACTCGCCGACAGCGTCGATTTCGAAAATCGAGAATTTGAGGCTGGAAGAACCCACATTGAATGTTGCGACAGCGCGGCGCGTCATGGCTGGTCTCGCTGCCAGTGCGCCACTGCTGACGCAAAGGCGCATGAAGCCATTCGCTCCTCGGCGCTGTCGGCGCGGCTGGTCAGAATAATCGGAACACTGGCACCCAGAACAATTCCAGCCGCTGATGCGCCGGCTAGATAGTCCAGCTGTTTGGCCAACATGTTTCCAGCCTCGATGGCGGGAACGATCAGAATATCTGCATCCCCGGCGACCGGAGACTTCAGGCCTTTGGTTGCGACCGATTCAGGTGAGACAGCCAGATCAAATGCAAGGGGGCCGTCCACGACGCCGCCCTTGATCTGACCTCGGTCCGCCATCTTGCACAGGGCGGCTGCATCCAGTGTGGACGGTATGATCGGGTCCACCTCTTCGGTTGCAGACAGGATGGCGACTTTTGGCGGATCGATGTCGATGGCACGGGCCGCGTCAATTGCGTTTTGCGTTATCCAGCGTTTCGAGGTGAGGTCAGGCACAATATTGAGGGCGCCATCACTGATCAGCAACGGTTTGTGATAACCGGCGGTGGAGAGCAGGAACACATGGCTCATGCGCCGGTCAGTGCGCAAGCCACCGGCGCGTTTGACGACTTCAGCCATCATTTCATTTGTGTGGAGCGCGCCTTTCATGAGGGCATCTGCATTGCCTTCATGGATAAGCTCTACGGATCTTGCCGCGGCTGCGTGGCTGTAGGGTGCTTCAATCTGCACAAGGCCAGAAATGTCGAGACCGGCCAATTCCGCTGCTGCAGACATTTTTGCAATCGGTCCCACCAGGATGGGCGTCATGATACCAGCCTGCGCCGCGTCCAAAGCACCTTTGAGGCTGGAGGCATCTACAGGATGTATAACCGCAACGCGTAATGTCGGGCCGGGTTGAGCCGCGGCTTTCGCAATGAGCCAATCGAACTTGCCATCCATGTCGCTGGTCACGACCCTGACCGGGTTCTGGCGGGATATCGAATTGTACTTGTCATGCGATCACTCTCTCCGGAATACCGTTTCGCATACTCAATCCTGACGGAGACATTTGGGCAAGCCCGTAGAAGTACGTGAATTCAGGAGTAATGCGTATTTCGCGGCGAGATAGACTGCGGTTGTATGGTAAAAGACAGAACTCTAACCCAAACATTTCAACACATATCGGAGAGATGCCATGGCCCAGACTAAGTCCACAACCCAGAAAGCGGCAGCGAGTCAAAAATCAAGTTCGCAAGTTGGCACAAACGGGACAGGGTTCATTCCCAACAGCGCGATACCGATCCCGGTGACCGACACAATGCAATTTGGTGCCGTCAGCATGAAGCACTTCATGGAAGCAAGTCAGGATATGGCGAAGTTCTACAACAGGCGCCTGCGGAAGGACATTTCTTTCATGAGTGAACTTGGCACTTGTAAATCGCCACAACAGGGCGCCGCAGTTTGGTTCCGCGCAGCCAGCGAAGCAGCGCATGACTATGTCGACCAGTTCGACCGCTTCGTCGCGATTACACTGGATAGTTCATCCTCTGAATAGCATTAAGGCGCGCACAGCTTAACCTGTAGTCGGAGGTGAAAAATTTGCCTCCGGACGTATTAGTGTTCCGCGAGTACAAGATCACTCGCCGAAATTTCCTGCTTGGAAAGTCACCGCACCATACGCCGTACGGGGATCAACGGATTGTAAAGAGGACTGACTTACAGGGCCAGTCCGTGTGGTCTGCTATCAGCTTCATCATTCTGGCCGGCCAGGCGTTTGAGATATTGACGGTTTCTTAGGCGAAAGCGATCAGCCCGAGGCATGTCGATGACGCCAGTTTGCTTGAACTGGTTGAGCATGCGGCTGACGGTTTCAATTGTCAGGCCCAGATGATCGGCGATGTCACACCGGCTCATTCGAATAGGTGTGTAGCCATCGGCTTTGGGTGCAAAGCGTGAATCAAGGAAAAGCACGAAATCTGCTACCCGCTCCTTCGCACAGCGACAGGCTAGCAATGTGGCCTGACGGCGCACGTCTGCGGACGCCTTGTCTATCTCGCGAAACACCGTCTGTCGAAATTGCGCGTCTTGCAGAAGGCACCGCTCAAAAAATTCACGGCTCACATAGTTTGTTTCCACGCGGCTTAGCGCTTCTGCACTTGTCGGACTGGTGGCGCACAAACACAGAGAGACATATTCACCTGGGCCGGAAAATGCTTCGATCTGGCGATGTCCATCCGCCGTGACTCGGTAAACGGTCACGGTACCCGATACAATCTTGTGGATGCCTCGCTCAATATCGCCTTGATGGAAAAGATGAGTCCCGGGGGCGTACACTTGTCGTGCGCTAGCTAAGCTCGCATGTGCTTCAGGAACTGCTGCAAACCGTGCCATGCCATTCTCCTAACTTTGATCCATCAAAGAAGAGTGGTGCAAAGCGGTGGCGCGGACACTCCGGAAGAATACGCATATCGGAATTAGTGGGGCACGAGAAAACAAGCCGGCGTGCGCCGCTTGTTGAATGACGTGCTCATGAGACGGTTATCTATGCGATTAGACCCGACTGGATCGCCTTGACGACCACTTCGGTGCGATTGCGTGCTTCCAGTTTCAAGGCCAACGACCGCAAGTGTAGCTTTACTGTTGTTTCCTGAATGTCGAGTAACCGGGCGATCTGTTTGTTGGATTCCCCTCGCTGCAGGCAGAACAGCACTTCGCGTTCACGTGGGGTGAGACTTGAGCCGTCTGCTCCCTGACTCTTGTCGGTCTGGGTGGGACTGAAAACCTGTCCTGCCAGAATAAGACGGACCGCGGCGACCAAGCCGTCGCCCGGCATGGTCTTGGGAATAAAGCCCCGGGCGCCACTTTCCAATAGAGCAGTTATCTCCATCTGCCCTGCAACACCTGACAGGATCGCAATCGGTTGATCGGAAAACATGGCAATAAGCTCTTTGACGTCTTGAACACCCGTGATGCCCGGCATCCGCAGGTCCAGCAAAGCGAGATCATAGCGATCGCCATTCTGAAGAGCGGTCCTGACGACATCGCCATCGCGCATGATCGTAATCTTCGCGTCGGGCAATTCGTGCTCCAGCAGTGACCGGACGGCGTCCAGCACGAGATCATGATCATCGGCAATTAGAAGGTGCATGCTGTAAATCCGATTCACTCGTTCGCTGACAATGGTGGATGTGCCGGCGCAGTTTTGCCAATCTTGTGCAGGGTTGCCCATAATTTTTCACGAGACAGTGGTTTGGCAATGGTCGCGGCCAGACCGGCTGGCAGGGGGGATGCGAGAGCGCCGGAACTCATTACGACGGGGATGTCCGCCCGGACATCCAGCAATTCGAGAACCAGCTCATCACCGCTCATTTGTGGCATGCGACGGTCTGTTACAATCAACTCGAAGGCCCAGGGTGCAACTTTGAAGACGCCAAGTGCGGCGACCGGATTTGTAAAACCCACAGCATCCCAACCGAATTCTCTCAACAGGGTGACGACAAGGTCCACTTGAAATTGATCATCGTCTATGACCAGTGCGCCTTGAGCGCCCGTACTTGGCTTATCGGGGTCGTTGATGGAATTGGGAAACGTTCTGGGCGCGCGTGCGTCCAGCAAGGGCAAGTCGATCGCGACCATCGTCCCTTCGCCGGGGCGGCTGAAAGCGCGCATTCGGCCCATCTGACCCTGTAACAGGGCATCAACCGTAACCAGTCCAAGCCCGCGCCCGGTACCTTTGGTCGACTGAAATGGCAAAAAAGCTGTATCAAGAGCTTTTTGAGACATGCCGACTCCATCGTCGCGCACGATCAGGCGCGCAGCCGGGAATGACTGGCAGTCTCCACGGTTGCAAATTGCGGATGGGTGAAAGTCAGGTTCCACCGTACTGTCTTCATCGATCTGCTCCAGGGAGAGGTAGACGCTCCCATTCTCGTTGATGGCCTCGCGTGCATTCTTGACAAGATTGAAGACCATCCGGGAAAACAGGGTCGGATCGGTTTCGCAGATGAGCTTGCTTGTGGTCACCAGGGTTTCGAAGCCCTGCGTTGCCAGGAACTGGTTGCTGTTGAGTTCGCTGACATCCCGAACGAGGTCGTTCAGGGAACAGACTTTTTGCTCTGGTTCGGTATCGAAATGCATCAAGTCTTCGACCAGATCATTGGCCTGATTACAGGATTGGAGAATGCGCTCTATCAACAATTCGAAGATGTCGGCCTGTCCGTCATCAGCCAGCAATTGTGCAGAGGCGTTTATGATGGCCAGTATGTTTGCGAAGTCGTGCCCAACTGATTTCGCCATACGGCCGAGCGCATCGCGGCGTTCTGCGTCGAGCAGCATTTCGTGCAATTGTTCTCGTTGGGCTTCGCGGCGCCGAATGATGCCCACATCGCGTGTGGAGCAGAGGATGCCTCCATCCGCGATCGCCGTTAGCGACAGATCCTGATGTACTTTTGAACCATCATTGGCAATGCCGGCGACTTCGCCGCGCCAATACCCGTTTTGCTGGAAGAGAGGAAAGATGTCGCGTTCAAATCGGCGCAACGTGTCCTTGGCGTACAAAATCGTCCAGGGTCGTCCGATACACTCACCGGCGTAGGCGTACCCAAACATACTGGCATGGGTCGGATTCATGTAGGTGAAGACGCCATCCTTGTTGGTGATGGCGACACCGTCAGCAGACACATCAATCGCGGTCGACAAGTGTTTGACTTGGAGGGCTTCCTCACGGAGTTGCTCGGTGATTTCATAAAGTTCAGCGGATCGAACTTCCAGCAGGTTTTCCGCAGCCGTGCGTGCAGCAGACTCTCTCTCGAGCTTCCGTTTTAGCCGTGCGAGATTTTCATCACTTTCGCTCAAGTTCAATCCCTGCGGAATACATGAAATTCCGCATTATAAAGGTACCGATGTTTACTATCGGTTCGTACAATCTCAAAATCTTCGAGTTTATTATAGTGATCAAGAGCCGCCATGATCATGCCTTCACATAAATCGGCCATGGGTCGTCCCGAGGCGTATGTGATGCGCATTTCGCGGTCTCCATCACGAGATCGGGGCTGGATATCCGGGACTTCAGCATCGGGATACAGTTTACGAACATCCCGGTGAATGACGCCATGTATGCGTTCGATCAAGTCAAAGGCATGGCTGATACCGTCTTGAGGGTGACTCGCAATAAGCGTGGGGAACAGACTGCGTCCAAAGCCAACCAGGAGTTGTCGTGCGGACCGGCCTGTCTGATTTGAGAGCGCGGTAACCAATGTCAGCATTTCGACATGGTCGTAATATCCGACATTCGTATACACTCCAGCCGATTCCAAGTCGGTCGTGCGCAGCAATTCGTCGATTTTGGCTTCGCCGAACTCCTTTTCTGCGAATTCCAGAAACTGTCTGAACACAACTCCCTTCATCATTTGGCTCCAGTTCATTCCAAATACAGCAAAGCAGCAGACCTCGGCCCGATCGTGCCAGGGCTTCTATGCCTTTCGAACAAATACCAGTGATCGATTGAGGGAACTACCTGACCAAAAGGTCAGGTCGGCCCCGCCCTTTGCGCTGCAAGACCGTCCTTCCGGAGAATATACGGCGCCACAATAAAGGTCGATTGTGTCCTCGAGCTTGGTACTCATTCGGGGATACGAAATGACGAATTTGAAACTGAAACTACAAGCAATTGCGATTTCTGCATCGCTTGTGTCTGCTATCCCGGCTTCGGCTCAGATAAGCATGGAAGCCGGCGGATGGTCAGATACGCCGCTAGGCTTCAGCCGCGATGCCCAGGCCAATCGCGTCATCGTCGCCGGCGGAGGATCCAGATCCTCAGCCACTAACGCTCCCTTCGGGAGCACGCGTGCGATGATGCCGTCATGGTCAGGTACAACAACTGGCGGCAGTGCTACCGCAATCGGCAACATGATCAGTGTGGATATTGAAGGCAACAACAACACCGTGATGGTGGATGCCTCCCAAATCAACACGGGGAATCAGACCGCAATCGTCGCTCACCTTCCAACGAGTGGGAGTGACTGATCATGACCTATCGAAAAGCATTTCGCACGTTTCTGATCGGCGCAGGTCTGGTCTTCTCGACGGCTTGCACGTCGATGGAAGGAATCGTCTCCAATCCCGACTACTTGTCGACGGGCGCAATCGTGGAAGATAGCTCCACTGCGTATTCGGGCCAGCTCAGCTGCATGAAGTGGAGCACACCAGCGGAGAAACCACGGATTGCCGTGGGCGACATTCGCGACATGACCGGAAGATTTTCAACTTTCGAAGGCGCAGTGGCCACGCAGGGCGCCTCTCTGATGGTGATGTCGGCAGTGAGCCAGGCTGGTTTTCCACTGGCTGAACGTCTGGATACGGCGGTCGCCGAGCAGGAGCTGGAATTCGCAAACAATCGGTTGATCAGTGAAGCTGGCGAACCAACCGAAGACTACCGCAAAGTATTCACAGGTTCGATTGCCGGCAGCGACTACATCCTGCTCGGCGGTATCACGGAACTGAATTTCAACGTGCACAGCGATGTTCGCGAAGCACGTATAGGGCCTGTTGTAGGTGGTGAACGCCACTATGCAATGACTGTCGCCCTGGACCTCCGTCTGGTCAATGCCACTGATTTGAGCGTGGTAAATCTGGTCAGCCAACGGAAAATAATTCGCGGGCGCGAAATTCGCGCGGGTGTGTTCGAATTCATTGGGGACACAACCATCGACATTGGCATGGGCGAGCGCGCTCAGGAGCCTGTGCACACTGCAATCCGAACGATCATCGAAAGCGCCGTTTTCGATCTCGTCTCAGGCATCGCCGGTCCGTCCGCGCAAGCCTGCTCTCAAGCAGAGTTCGTCATGTCGGACGTGCCTGCCTTTCAACAGACTAATCATTAAAGGAGAATATTCATGAAACGGTCTGCTCTTTTCTTCGCTTCTGCCCTCATTCTGTGCGGACAGGCGGTCGCCGACCGCGGCAACAATAATGGCAGAGGTCCAGTCGATGTCGATCTCGGCATTGGAGACGTCGTCGATGCCTCTGTCGACATTGGTGGCGACAGTTTGGTTGATGCCGATTTGGACGTGCTGGGCGATTCAGCTCTTGGTGACGTGTCCGATGCCGCCGCCAACGCAGTTGACTACGCAACGCGTCAGGTCAACAGCGGCAATCAGAGTGCCACTCTCAACCTTCTCAGCGGTGCGATGGGTGAAGTCACCGGCACGGCTGCGACAATCGGCAATTCCTATTCGATCGACTCGGTTGCCGACGCCGTCTCATCGGTCAACCAAGGCAATTCAGGTGCAGTCTATGCCAATGCCAATGTGAACATCGAGAATTCCGGTATCGCAACAGCGACGGCAGCTGCCATCGGCAATACTGCATCGGTCACGTCAGAAGCCAGCACACTCGCAAGCCGCTCAACGCAATCGAACAGCGGATACATGACCACTCAGATGAATGCGACGATCGGTGAGATAACTGAAGTCACCGCAACTGCGGCGTCGATCGGCAACTCGCTATCCGTTGAGATCCCGGGAAGCGGCAGCATGACTGCGCAGCAGTACAATTCCGGTACGATGGTCGCCGAATTGAACGGTCGTTTGGTTGGCTTTGCTGACGGAACAGCCACCGCAGCTGCGATCGGCAATTCCGCATCGCTCACCAGCCTGAACTCTGATGTCGTGGGCAACGCCCTGACTCGCGTCAGACAGGCGAATTCTGGCCATCAGATTTCTGCACTTGCTGCCCAGGTGTCCCATGGTGCCGAGGCCGCAGCCACCGCTGCATCCATCGGCAACTCGGTGAACATCTCCGTTCAGTAGGTGTGGAAGGGGGCGCCGGACTGCCGTCAGTCCCCCGAATGCAAGTTCGGCGCCCTCATTGATAGATAAAGTGCTCTTTGGTCCAAGGCCCGTTCGTCCTGTGCGCACGGGCCTTTTTCCATTGCTCGCGGGCGGTTTCGGGGCCTCTCTGTGGCTCTGAATCCGTTCGAACTGGGCTTTCTGGTCAGGAGGTGACCGAAAGTGCTGTAATACGCTTATAGTCCAACGTGGACAGGGGCTTTCGGCTATGACATAAGCCGCCCCTTCAGACAGGATTCACAGGGCGCCCGCGCGCATTTCTTGCGCCCGTGACCCAAGATACGGATGATTGAACCGATGGAAGTTACCCAGACCAAGGCAGAAGGTCTTAGCCGCACGTTCGCCGTTAAAGTGCCGGCCTCGGAACTGCAGGCCAAACTCGACGAGCGGATTGAAGAAATCCGGCCGCAAATGAAGCTCAAGGGCTTCCGTCCGGGCAAAGTGCCCGCATCCCATGTCCGCAAGCTGTACGGCCAGGACCTGATGGGCGAGTTGATCAACAAGCTGGTCACCGAGACCAACCAGAAGGCGCTTGAAGACAATGAGCTGCGCCCGGCTGGCCAGCCAGACGTCCAGATCGACGGCGACATGGAAGCTGTGGTCAAGGGCCAAGCCGACCTGTCCTACAACATGAATGTCGATGTGATGCCGGAATTCGAGCCGGCCGATGTGACCAAGCTGACCATCACGCGCCCCGTCGCGGACGTCGCTCAGGAACAGATCGACGAAGCGCTTGGCCGTATCGCCGAACAGAACACACAGTATGAACCGCGCGCCAAGACGGCGAAAGCCAAGGAAGGCGACGCAGTCGTCATGGATTTCGTGGGCAAGATCGATGGCGAAGCCTTTGAAGGTGGTAGCGCCGAGCAGCAGACACTGGTCATTGGTTCCGGCCAGTTCATCCCGGGCTTCGAAGACCAACTGGTCGGCGTGAAGGCGGGTGACGAAAAAGACGTGACCGTAACGTTCCCGGAAGAGTACGGCGCCGCTGACCTTGCCGGCAAGGAAGCTGTCTTCGAAGTGAAAGTGCACGAAGTTCGCGCGCCAAAAACGGCTGAACTCGACGACGAATTCGCCAAGGGCCTCGGTCTGGAAAGCCTTGAGCAGCTGACCGGCCTTGTGAAAGACCAGTTGAAAGCTGAGCATGACGGTGCGTCCCGCGCCAAAGCGAAGCGTAACCTGCTTGACCAGTTGGATGAGGCTCACAGCTTCGACCTGCCGCCAAACATGGTGGAACAGGAGTTCAATCAGATCTGGCAGCAACTGCAGTCGGAGATGGATGCGGGTCGCACCGCTGACGAAGACAAGGACAAGTCGGAAGACGAACTCAAGGAAGAGTATCGCAAGATCGCAGAGCGTCGCGTGCGCCTCGGTCTGGTCCTCGCCGAGATCGGCCGCGTGGCCGACGTTCGCATTTCCGAGCAGGAAGTGAACCAGGCTCTGGTCCGCGAAGCACGCCAGTATCCAGGTCAGGAAACGCAGGTGGTGGAATTCTTCCGCAACAATCCTGGCGCGATGGCCCAGCTGCGCGCACCGATCTACGAAGACAAGGTCGTCGACCATATTCTGGAAGTCGCTGAAATCACCGAGGAAACGGTGTCCCGCGAAGACCTGTTCAAGGAAGAAGACGAGTAGTCTTCACGCCAGTAGACGAAATCTGATGAAAGCCAGTCCGCAGGGGCTGGCTTTTTTCATGTGGCGAACCCCAATAGGTAAACCGGATGTTAACCGCATACCGCGAGTTTGTATCGAATCGAAAATAAGAGGCATCAGAAGATGAGCGTCCAGAGTATTCGCCCACAACTGAACGAACAGGACATCCACAGACTGATCAAGGGTGAAACACCCGAAGATCGGGCATCGGTTGCCCATCGGTTGTGTCGCCGGATCGCTCTGGATGTGCTGAGTGATTCCGAGCGCGAATATGCACAGGAAATCATGGGAATACTCGCGGATGATGCGGCGGATCTGGTGCGGCGCACCTTGTCTGTCACGTTACGAAACTCGCCGATTTTGCCACGAGAGATCGCCTTGAAGCTGGCGCAGGATATCGAGGCTGTAGCCATTCCCGTACTGCAGGACTCGCCGGTGTTTACCGAAGAGGATCTGATTGAACTTGTCCTGTCCGTCACCGCGGCAAAACAGGCCGCAATTGCCAATCGTGAAACCCTGTCGACGACACTGACAGACGTGATTTCCGAGCATGGAACGGTTGAGGCCGTGCGGATGTTGTCCGCAAATGAAGGGGCGGAGTTTACGGACGCCGCTTATGACAACTCGATCCGCCGGTTTGGGTCTGATGAGGATGTGCAAAAGGGCTTTATCAGTCGCGAATACATCCCCACCCATATCGCCGAAAAGATGGTTTCGCTGGTTTCTGGCCAGTTGTTTGACTTGCTGGTCAATCGCCACGAGCTTCCGGCACAAATGGCGATCGACCTCGCCTCGGCATCGCGTGAGCGGGCAACGATTGATCTGGTAGAGCAGGCGGGGCGAACTTATGATTTACCGCGTTTCGTCTCGCAACTGCACCTGAATGGGCGGTTGACCCATTCACTGATCATGCGGGCGCTCTGCTGTGGCCAGATGCCGTTCGTTGAGCATTCTCTGGCGGAATTATCTGGTGTGGGCCACCAGCGCGTTTGGTTGATGATCCACGATGCGGGGCCGTTGGGGCTACAGGCTGTATTCGATAGAGCCGGTATGCCCCGGAAAATGCTGCCCGCGTTCCGGGCCGCTGTGAATGTTTTCCATGAGACAACGCATGACGGTGGGCCAAATGATCGGGCCCGATTCCGCGCGCGCATGATCGAACGTGTATTGACCCAGTTCCAGGCCATCCCGAAGGAAGACCTCGACTATCTGCTTGAGAAACTGGACTATTATTCGGAAATGGCGGCGATGGACGAAGCCAGCGGTACGGTAGATGTCGCCTAGCAGTCGGTGCGCATTCGGACGCCCGCCTGGACACCCAGACTGTCGAAAAACGCTCCATCACGCCAATTCGCCTTGTCGGCGATGACGAGAATACCGGCGGCGCTGGCAAATTCGCACAAATCCATCAGCTCTTCATTGATTTGCAGTTCTCGGGCATCCACTCGGATACTATCGATCATCAGACCGAGGCCATCGCGCAATTGGGTCTGCCACGATTTACGCATATCGATTGATACGCGAAAGCCGCGCTTGCGGAGACTTGCCACGCTGTGGATCGCCTCCGTGCGCCCATCGGCGAAGACAGAATCCTGGAATTCGAGACTGATTTCTTGTTGGCAGAGGGTCGTTCGGCGGATCGCGGCATCACAGCCTACAGCTGTGTTGTCATCCCCAAGCGCTGCTGCCGGGGCCGGCACAATGATTGGGCGCATCCGATTGTCAAATGTATGCGCCGCGCTGGCGACTTCGAGAAGACGATCAGCAAGCCATTTGGCTGGGCCTGTTGCTGACTGGGAAGCGGCCGGGCCGAAGGCGGCCTTCTCTTCATACCGCTTGGACATCTCGCAGACCGTACCAAACGAGGTACCGTCGAGCACATGCATGACAGGCTGGAAGCGGAGATGGACCTTCTGTCCACTGTGGGCGACAACTTTCGTTTGAAGCAATTCCCGCATCACTCTTCCCGTCTTTCTGACCGTGCCTATTGCCTTACCTAAGGGAGAGGATTGAAGATCACGCGCAGAAATCCGTTGGGATTTTGAGGAAATTTGACAGAAAAATACGGGACCATAAGAAAATGACAACGCAGCCCTACGCACCAAGACTCTCGGCCACAGTGCTCATCGTTCGAGATGGAGCAAACATTCCCGAAGTTCTGATGGTGAAACGCCACTATCAGATCGACTTTGCTGCGGGCGCGCTCGTCTTCCCAGGTGGCAAGGCAAATGCGGAAGATGCAAGCGCGGATTGGGATCCCTACACCGATGGCGATTTCGGGCCGGTGCAGCAGGACGCGCGTATCGCGGCGGTGCGCGAAGCTTATGAGGAGTCGGGCCTGCTGCTGGCGCGCCCGCGCGCGCAGCGTGGTACCAATCAGCCGCTGGTTGGCCCTGACATGGCGGAAAAACTGGATGCATTCCGGTCAGCTGTAGACCGGGGCGAGCAGAGCTTTCTGGAGCTGATACGCGACAATGATCTCGTGCTCGCGCTCGATAGTCTCGTTTACTTTGGGCACTGGATCACACCCGACATGATGCCCAAGCGCTTTGATACGCATTTCTATGTTGCGCCTGCACCGCCAGATCAGATTGCCGCCCATGATGGCCGCGAGACAACGGACTCTGTGTGGATTGGGGCGCAAGCCGCACTGGATGCAGAGGAGACCGGTGAGGCTATTATCATCTTCCCCACCCGGATGAATTTGAAAAAGTTCGCAACGGCCAGTTCCGTGGCCGATGCGGTCGAGCGATTTGGCCGCGAAACCGTTATAACCGTCAAACCGCAGCAGTCAGAGACACCCGAAGGCGAGCCGTGTCTGATCATTCCAGACGTGGAGGGGTACGGCCAGACCGTTGAGCTGCTGTCCCGCGTAAACGTCTAGAGAATGAATTTCGAGAGGTCGGCATCTCCAGCCAGGCTCTCGACACGCTCATTCACATAGTCGGGCGTGATCGTGATGGTCTCGCCTGACTTGTCGGGCGCCTCGAAGCTGATTTCGTCCAGCAGGCGCTCCAGGACTGTTTGCAGGCGACGGGCGCCGATATTTTCCACGCTGCTGTTCACGGCCTCGGCAAGATCGGCAAGGCGGTCGATGGCAGCGTCTTCGAATTCCAGTGTGACGCCTTCAGCTTCCATCAGGGCTTGATACTGGCGGATCAGGCTGGCTTCGGGCTCTACCAGAATACGACGTAAATCATCCCGTGTTAGAGCGTCGAGTTCGACGCGGATGGGGAGGCGCCCCTGCAGTTCGGGCAGGAGGTCAGACGGTTTCGAAACGTGAAACGCGCCGGAAGCAATAAAGAGTATATGGTCGGTCTTGATGGCGCCACGCTTGGTGCTGACAGTGGTGCCTTCGATTAGGGGCAAGAGGTCGCGTTGAACGCCTTCGCGGCTGACATCAGCGCCGCCACGGCCTTGTTTGGCGGCAACTTTGTCGATCTCATCCAGGAAGACGATCCCATCTTCTTCGACCGCATGAACGGCTTCCCGGACAATCGCGTCTTCGTCCAGCAACCGATCAGCTTCTTCCTCGATCAACGGTTGGTAGGCTTCCTTGACCGTCGTTCGCACACGCTTCGTGCGCCCGCCCATGGCTTTACCCAGCATGTCGGAGAGATTGATCATGCCCATGGAGCCACCTTGGCCAGGAATATCCATCATTTGCATCGGGCTGTTGGTTTCAGCGATGTCGAGATCGACCGGCTTGTCGTCGAGTTCTCCGGCGCGGAGTTTGGTGCGAAAGACTTCGCGTGTGGAGGACTGGGCCTCTTCGCCGACCAGCGCATCGAGTAGACGTTCTTCGGCTGCATCTCGCGCCTGCGCCGTTACGCCCTCTCGTTTTTGTTCGCGGATCATCGAAACCGATGACTCCACCAGATCGCGGATGATCTGTTCCACATCACGCCCGACATAGCCGACTTCCGTGAACTTTGTGGCTTCAACTTTCAGGAAAGGCGCATTGGCAAGTCGGGCAAGACGACGAGACACTTCAGTCTTGCCGACGCCCGTGGGTCCGATCATCAGGATATTCTTTGGCGTGATCTCAGATCGGATCGAGTCGGGTGCCTGTTTCCGGCGCCAGCGATTGCGGAGTGCTATGGCAACTGCGCGCTTCGCGCCAGTCTGCCCAACGATGTGGCGGTCAAGTTCTGCGACAATTTCGCGGGGAGTAAGGTCTTTCATCAGGACTTCCGAACTGGGTCTGGCGCTCGGCCAGCGTGAAACAAGGCGCGAAATGCGGGAACCTAGAGGTCCAGCGTTTCCAGCGTGAAATGGCTATTGGTGTAGACGCAGATGTCGGCAGCAATCTGCATTGCTTTGCGGCCGATCTCTTCGGAGTCGTCCTCATAGTCGTAAAGGCCGCGGGCCGCGGCCAGGGCGTAATTGCCGCCAGACCCGACAGCAACGACATTGTGTTCAGGTTCCAACACATCACCGGCGCCTGTGATGACCAGTGTCGATTCCTTGTCGGCCACGATCAGCAAGGCTTCGAGTTTCTGAAGATATTTCTCGGTCCGCCAATCCTTGGCAAGTTCAACGGCAGCGCGTTGGAGCTGGCCAGGGTGGCGCTCCAATTTGGCTTCAAGTCTCTCAAACAGGGTGAAAGCGTCCGCAGTTGCGCCGGCAAATCCTGCGAGAATGTCTCCGCCAGCGATTCGGCGGACCTTGCGGGCGTTGCCTTTCATGATGGTCTGACCCATCGAAACCTGCCCATCGCTGAGCATGACGAGTTTTCGGCCCTTGCGGACGGCGAGAATGGTTGTGCCATGCCAAATGGCGGCGTTGTCAGTGTCGTGCGTCATGGCGAATGATGTGGCCGATCCGTGCTGTCTGTTCAAGAGAGGACCTGTTACATGAATTTCCACAGAGATATGTCATATAAGTGTAGCTTTGCCCGGCTATCTGGGCGCGGATGGAAGGGAACCGCCTGAATGGTGCAACAGCTCGGCCAACTACCTATGGGATGGTTGCTGACCGCGCTGATAATCTTCGTGGTCACGACCGGATTTTCTGTGGGGCGAATACGCGCTGAGCGTTACTTGGTGTCGGGCCGTCACAAATTTCATTCACGTGGAAACTATCACGGCTACTATGTGGCAATGTGGGGCCTGCTGCCCACGCTATTCATCGCGTCGGCCTATATCCTGTTTTCACGCGCGGCCATCTTCGGGTGGCTGGACAGCGAGTTGCCGGAGGGCTTCCGCCAATTTTCCAGGGCTGAGCTTCAATCCTATTTGGAAGCTGTCTCAGCGGCGGCGCGGACCGGCGGCTATACTGGCGCAGACCGCATATTCGCGACGGTTACGAACCGCTACCTTGAATTATCTGGCAGTCTGAATGGTGCTACGCTGGGGGCGATGGTTCTGGCTGCGATTGGAGGTATCGCCTATGCGCGTCGCCAGGTCGCTCCAGCTTTTCGGGCCCGGCTCAAAGTGGAGCGTGGGGCAGAAGCATTCCTGTTCCTGTGCGCGGCCATCGCGATCGCCACCACAGTCGGTATCGTTGCGTCCCTTCTCTATGAAAGCATACGTTTTTTCGCTCAGGTGCCGATAACCGACTTTCTGTTTGGCACGCGGTGGAACGCGCAGACGAGCGCAGAATTCGGCGCACTACCACTTTTCTTCGGCACGTTCATGATCGCATTGATCGCGATGCTGGTGGCGGCCCCGATCGGGTTGTTCGCCGCCATATTCCTGTCGGAATATGCCTCCCCGCGCGTTCGGCGGTACACGAAGCCGTTGCTGGAGATGCTCGCCGGCATTCCGACGGTTGTGTATGGTTTCTTTGCGCTTCTGGTAATTGCGCCCGGCGTTAGGGCGGCCGCACTCGGGATCAACAGCTTGTTGATCAATATTGGCATCACGTCCGAACCTTTGCTGGCAGCACAACCGACAAGCGCGCTGGCGGCGGGATTGGTCATGGGCGTCATGGTCATTCCATTTGTGTCATCCTTGTCGGATGACGTGATCAATGCCGTGCCGCAAACTTTGCGTGATGCTGCGTTCGCTATGGGGGCAACCAAGTCGGAGACGATCAAGCAGATCATCTTGCCGGCCGCCTTGCCGGGTATTGTCGCGTCCATGCTGCTGGCCGTTTCCCGAGCCATAGGCGAAACCATGATTGTTGTTATGGCGGCAGGTCAGCGGGCACGCATTTCTTTCGATCCGTCTACGGATTTGACGACAATTACGGTCCAGATCGTGGCACTTCTGACGGGGGAGACGCAGTTCGACAGTCCGAAGACGCTGTCAGCCTTTGCGTTGGGACTTGTCCTCTTCGTCGTTACACTCGGCTTTAACCTGATCGCCCTCCGGGTCGTCCAGCGATACAGAGAGAAGTATGAGTAGTCCCGTGGAAACACCGCTTCGGTCGGAAAAGGCCTTGAAGCACCTGCGCCGCCGCCGCGCTGCGGACACGCGATTCCGGGTGTATGGGCTCGTGGCCCTTGGCTTTGCACTTTTCTCTTTGGTTTTCTTGATCTGCGCGATTGCCTGGAAGGCGAGCAGCGCGGTCACCTATCATGTGGTGAAGACTGATATCGTGCTCGAGGCTGACCGCATTGTACCCGATGGCAATGCCTCGCCAGAAGAAATCACCCGAAATATCGAAGGCTTCTACACGCTGGTGCGGGATGACCTTTTTGCGGAATTCGCTAACCTGGAAGACACTCCCGCAGTACGGAAGGACTTCAGCGCCTTGATTGACCGGCTGGCGGTTTTGCCGCTCGCGCGTCGGGTGGCGAAAAATCCTACATTGATTGACCAGACGGTCTCGATCCAGGTTCCCGTTTCGGATGACGTCGACCTGTTCCTGAAGCGGTCGTCGCCGCGCAGCATACCGTTCCGGCTCGGTGAGGGCGCACAAATCAGCCTGGGGCAGGGTACGGATGAAATGGTCCTGAGGCATCCGGCCTTGGAGTCCGTTCTTTCCTCGCTCACAGCGCTCGGATCGCAGCAAGGCGCGCCATCGGTATTGGTGATCGCCGACAGCGCAGTGGCGCGTCTGACAGATTTGCAAGACCAGACCGCCGGGTTCGAGATACTGGCTGGCGATCTCGCAGACTTTCAAGGCAAGCCGTTGAAGGGTCTGATCGTGGCCGTTCCCGAGAGCAACCGGACGATTTCTGATTTGCAGATCGCATGGGCATTGGCCTTGAAATCGGAAGGTATCATTCGGCGCGTGCCCCATACGAGCCTCTTGACCAGCACAGACAGCACATATCCGGAACTTGCGGGATCTTTAGCGGCAATTGTTGGATCTCTGTTGACGATGCTGGTTACTGGCATGGTTGCCATCCCCATGGGCATTTTTGCCGCCATATTCCTTGAGGAGTTCGCGCCGAAGAACCGGCTGACTCAACTGATTGAGGTGAACATCAACAATCTGGCAGCGGTGCCGTCCATCGTGTTTGGCTTGTTGGGGGCAACCTTGTTGCTCGGCACGTTCGGTCTGCCGCGATCGGCGCCTCTGGTGGGCGGTCTCGTTCTGGCCTTGCTGATCCTGCCGGTTGTGATCATCGCTGCCCGCGCAGCCCTCAGGGCTGTGCCCCCGTCGATCCGAAGTGGCGCGCTCGCTGTTGGCGCGTCTCGAATGCAGGCCGTGTTTCACCATGTTCTGCCGCTCGCCTTTCCGGGCATGTTGACCGGCGCAATCCTCGGAATGGCGCGCGCATTGGGGGAGACAGCACCATTGCTTCTGATTGGAATGGTGGCATTTGTTGCGGAAGTGCCGTCCTCGACGACCGACGAGGCAACTGCGCTACCGGTGCTGATCTATAGCTGGGCGTCGAATGCGGAGCGCGCCTGGGAGCCGATGACGGCTGCAGTTATCGTGATCCTTCTGGCGCTTCTTGTTACAATGAATGTCATCGTCGTTATGTTGCGACGCAAATTCGAGCGGAGATGGTAATGGATACCACGGCCCAGACAGATCACGATCCGGCTTTGACCGGAGAAGGCGCTGACCAGGCGCAGGCGCTGGTTTATCCCCGCATCAATTGTCAGGACGTCAACGTCTTTTACAGCGGCAAACAGGCCGTGTTCGATGTGTCGCTGCCAGTTTTCGACCGTTCGGTTACGGCGCTGATTGGCCCATCCGGGTGTGGAAAATCCACCTTTCTGCGCTGCCTGAACCGTATGAACGATACGATTGATGGAGCGAAGGTGACCGGCGACATCTTCATGGATGGTGAGAACATCAATTCGCCAGATGTCGACCCGGTGCTATTGCGGTCGCGTGTCGGCATGGTGTTCCAGAAGCCCAACCCGTTTCCGAAATCCATTTACGATAACATCGCTTATGGGCCGCGCATTCATGGACTCGTAGACGATCGGCAGGAACTCGATGCCATCGTCGAGAAAAGCCTGCGCCGCGCCGGTCTGTGGCAGGAAGTTAAAGACCGGCTCACCCAGCCGGGCACCAGCCTGTCAGGTGGGCAGCAGCAGCGCTTGTGCATTGCCCGCGCAATCGCCGTGCGACCTGAGGTTATTTTGATGGATGAGCCGTGTTCTTCGCTGGATCCGATTGCAACGGCACGGATCGAGGAACTGATTGACGAGCTCAGAAAGCGCTATTGCATTGTAATCGTGACCCATTCCATGCAACAGGCAGCGCGAGTGTCGCAACGCACGGCCTTCTTCCATCTTGGCCACCTCGTTGAGATGGGCGACACCGACCAAATATTCACCAGCCCGCGTGAGCGGCGCACTGAAGACTACATCACCGGCCGGTTCGGATAGGGAGACTGCATGGCAGATCACATCGTCTCAGCATTTACAGACGAGCTCGACAAGATCGCTGCCGATCTCATGCGTATGGGCGGCATTGTGGAAACGATGATCCTGGATTCCTGCCAGGCGGTAGACCGCAATGACAAGGAACTCGCAAAGGATGTGATCTCCCGCGATCCCAGTGTCGACCGGCTGGAAGAAGAAGTGGAGCGCCAGATTGTGAGTCTGATCGCGCGCCGCCAGCCCATGGCTCATGATCTGCGGTCGGTCTTTGCGGCGCTGAAGACGGCGGGTGAGCTGGAGCGGATTGGTGATCTTTCGAAGAATATCGGCAAACGCACCCTGATGCTGGATGATGCTGTCCCGTCCATGATGCGCCACGGCGTAGCGCGCATGGCACGCCCGGTGTCACTGCAATTGCATTCCGTGTTGGATGCTTATGCGACCAGCAATGCCGAGACCGCCAAAATGGTCTGGGAAAGCGATGACGACATCGACCAGCACTATAATTCATTGTTCCGGGAAATGATCACTTACATGATCGAGGATCCGCGCACCATCGGTGCTGGAGCGCATATGTTGTTCATGGCCAAAAACCTTGAACGCATCGGCGACCACTGCACGAACATCGCAGAATTCATTTACTTTCAAATCACTGGCGAATATCTCATGCCCCATGAGCGCCCGAAAGCCCCCAATACGGGCGTCTGAAAAGACGTAGGACAAGAGGATCTGTCATGAAGCCCTATGTGCTTATCGCTGAAGATGAGAGCGCCGTTTCGGAGTTGCTTTTCTACAATCTCAAGAAAGAGGACTATGAGGTCGCAATTGCCAGCGATGGCGAAGAAGCGATGCTGATGATCGAGGAACGCGCGCCGGATCTGCTGTTGCTTGACTGGATGCTTCCCAAGGTCAGCGGCATCGAAGTCTGCCGTCGGATCCGCAGTGGCGGGGCCAATCCGAACTTGCCGATCATCATGTTGACCGCACGGGGCGAAGAAAGTGACCGCATTCGGGGGCTCGATACCGGCGCCGATGATTACGTCACCAAGCCTTTTTCAACGACAGAATTGATGGCGCGTGTTCGCGCCGTGTTGCGCCGTATTCGTCCCGGCCTGAAGGATGACCGAATTACAGTAGGGGATATCGAGATTGACCGGGTCGCGCACAAGGTCGCCCGGAATGGGCAGGATATCCATCTCGGGCCGACCGAGTTTCGCTTGCTGGACTATTTCATGCAGCATCCGGGACGTGTGTTTTCACGCGAGCAATTGCTCGACACAGTCTGGGGCTCGGACGTTTATGTCGAGGCGCGAACCGTAGACGTGCATGTTGGGCGTCTGCGCAAGGCATTGCGTCAGGAAGGCGGGGACGATCCGATCCGGACCGTCCGCTCCGCCGGGTATGCCCTTCGAGCTGACTAGAAAAGTTCAGTCAGGAAGTTTTCGAGGTTTTCAAAGCTGCGACGGTCTGCATCTGCGTTGTAGACCGTACCCATTTCCCTGTTATCAGCGCCAAGCGTCGTGAAGGAGTGCATGGAATTACCGTGCACGTGCAATTGCCAGTCCGCACCTGACCCGTCCAGTTCCTTCGTAATGGCCATCACGTCTTCCGGAGTGGCCATTGGATCATGCCAGCCATGCTCGATCATCACTTTCGCGGTGATCTTCGGTGCCGGCACATTTTCGGCTGGGCGGAACAGGCCGTGGAATGAGGCTACGCCCAGAACCTCATGATTGGCGCGAGCCATGTCCAGAACGGCGAGACCCCCAAAACAGAAGCCGATGGCTGCCGCTTTCGTTGGGTCAACACCCACTTGTTGCTTTGCGGCAGCAAGGCCACCTGCAAGGCGCTTCTGCAATTCGGCCCGGTCGCCAACAAGAGGATTCATGAGGGCTTGGTTCTCTTCGACCGTCGTGCCGCGCTTTCCCTTGCCATAGACGTCCATGGCGAAAGCGGCATAACCAAGCTTTGCTATGCGTTCGGCCTTCTCGCGCTCATTGTCGCCCAGGCCGCCCCATGCATGGGCGATCACGACGACTGGAGCTGTATCCTTGCCCTTTGGGCGTAGGAAGTAGCCCTCATAGGTCTTGCCATCGACAGTGTAATCAACTTCGCTCATGTCATTGCTCTCCTTGGTGTGTGCCTGTCAGATACAGGGCATTCGGTCCTCTGTTTCAAGGGGGGCAGCGATTAGTATGAAGATTCTAGGAATTTTCGATACGTCCTGTTCCATTGAAACTTACGGATAAAGGACCCGCCACACATGGCCAAGAAAAATGAGAAGAAGGTGAAAGCGAAGTCGGCAAAAGCCGCGAGCGCAAAAGCCTCCAAATCCACCAAGAAGCCAGCCAAGGCAAAGAAGGCTTCCAAAGCGCCTGAGCCAAACACGGCCGACATGGCACACAAGATCTGGCTCGCAGGCGTTGGCGCCTATGGCAAAGCCTATGACAAGGCAATCGCCAATACGAAGACGTTCAACAAGCAGTCCACCGAATTGTTCGAAGACCTCGTCAAGCGTGGCGAAGAGATTGAGCATGACGTCCGCGCACGCGTTCAGGACAATGATGTTGTTCAGAACGCTTCGAAGAACGCGGCCAAATATGCCAGCGTCGCCCGCGAATTTCAGACTCAGGCACGTGACGAGTTCGAAGCTCGGATGGAACGCATGCGCGACTTGCTGGGCGTAAAGGGCCTCGGCAAGAAAGGTGGCAAGCTCGCCGCCAAGCTCGACAAACTGGAAGACGAAGTTGCTGAAACGGTTTCGAAGGCTCGGTCCAAAACCAAAGACCGCAGCAATGATCTGAAGCAGCGTATTTCACGGCTGACCGAAGAGATCGAAGCTGTGGCAACGGAGTCCGGTGCGGATCTTGTTAAGACGAGCAAGAAGGCGGCCCAACGCACATCAAAGGCTGTTCAGGACGCCGTCGCAAAGCCAGCGGAGGCTAAACCGAAGACATCTGCAAAAGCCAAGCCTGTCGCAAAGGCAAAACCGGCCTCTGCCGCGTCAACCAAGGCGGATGACTTCACGCTCATGACAGGGGTCGGCCCTGCACTAGCCGCCAAGCTGAAAGCGGCGGGTATCAAGAGCTTTGCCGATATCGCCGCGCTCAAGGCGGCAGACATTCAGGCCCTGGACGCCAAGATTATGGCGCGTGGCCGTATCGCCCGCGATGAATGGGTCAAACAAGCCAAAGTGCTGATGAAGTAGTCCGGCACAATCATGAAACTGGTGAGGGCGGTTCCGTGAGGGACCGCCCTTTTCTTATGCGACGACGGTGTCGTAATGCTCGAAGAGATCTGTCAGCGTCTCCACACCCCGGTCACCCATATAGGGTGGCAACAGGCACATGACCTGAAGCACAGTCCTGTGGATCAAGGTTGGCCCATCATGGCTGTCCGCATTCAAATGATCCTCCGCCAACCAAAAGGTCAGGGTCGTCATGAATTGGTCTGTCAGAACTTCTCTCAGACGCGGATCCAGCCGCAACACCGATCCCGCGGTCAATTCATCCAGCACACCAACAAGCGCGGTCCGCATCCGCGACAGGATGGATCTGAACCGTTTGGCAAGGTCAGGATACCGATCGAGCAATAGTCCAAGATCGCGATAAAAAAACCGAAAGTCGTAAATTTCTTCGAGAATGATGTAGAGGTAGACCCAGCTGTCCTCCAGACTGGTAATCCGGCCACGGGATCCGCTCAGGATGATGCGCATCTCGTCCTCGAACCGGTCAAACAGGGCATGGATGATCGCGTCCTTGCCCTTGAAATGGTAATAGAGGTTGCCAGGGCTGATATCGAGCGCATTCGAAATATCAACAGCCGTCTGCTGGGCTTCTCCTTCTTCATTGAAGAGAAGCAAACTAACGTGAAGTATGCGATCGCGTGTTTTCATGGTCTGATATGGTGTTTGACACGCAATTCTCACTATGGAACGAATTTTATTTGAAATTTTGATGTAACCTTTTTCCGAATGCGAAAGAGGCCCAATAAAAGATCCAGTCGCCACGTTTGGTGGGAATGACTGGGCAGACCCAAGGGGAGAGGGGCATGACGCGCCCGAAGAAAGACTACGCAAACAAGGCGGCTACGGCATTCAAGGACGTGAACCCGTTCTTGTCCGGTTCCGACCCGCAGGAGATGGTCGGCGCAGTAGCCATGATGTTGCGCTCGACCATGAAAAATCCCGCCATTACAGCGAAAGCTGCCAGCCGGATGGCAGCTGACGGCGCGAAGATCTTGATGGGCAGGTCCGATCGGGCGGCAGATCCTCGCGATCGCCGTTTCAAGGATTCGACCTGGTCTGAGAACCCCTTCTACAAGCGCGGTATGCAAGCTTATCTGTCGACTCAGGAGCATCTGAATGACTGGGTGGCCAATCTCAGCATGACGGAGTTGGAACATGCGCGGGCGAAGTTCCTGACCAGCATGATTACTGACGCCTTGGCACCCACCAACACCCTGCTCGGCAATCCGGCCGCCAGCAAGAAAGTGGTGGAGTCAGGAGGCATGTCCCTGCTGAAGGGGCTGAAGAATGCGTATACGGACGTCACAAAAAATGGTGGTTTGCCGAGTCAGGTAGACAAGCGACCCTTCGAGGTCGGCAAGAATCTCGCAATGTCGCGCGGCAAGGTGATCTGGAAAAATGAGATGCTGGAACTGATCCAGTACGAGCCAATTACCGACAAGGTTCACCGCACGCCAGTGCTGATCGTCCCACCACAGATCAACAAGTTTTATGCGATGGATCTGTCTCCCGCGATCTCAATGGTCCAGTTCCTGATGGCGCAGCAAATGCAGACCTTTGTTGTGTCCTGGCGCAATCCTCAGAAAGAGCACGCGCATTGGGGCATGAGCGCCTATATCGACAGCTTGATCCAGGCGAGCGAAGTTATCCGCAAGGTCACGCGATCCAGGAAAATAAGTATCGCCGGCGCCTGTTCGGGCGGTATCACGGCGGCGACATTGGCCAGTCTGTTCGCAGCAGCAGGTGACGACCGCATCAACTCGCTGACCTTCATGGTATGTGTCCTGGATCCCCAGCGGGAAGATAGTGAGATGGGGCAGATTGTGTCTGATCAGAGCCTAGAGGTCGCCCGGAAATATTCCAGACGCAAAGGCATCCTTAAAGGCGATGATCTGGCACGCATGTTTGCCTGGATGCGTCCGAATGATCTTGTCTGGAACTATGTGGTGAATAACTACCTGATGGGCGAGGATCCGCCGCCCTTCGACATCCTGTTCTGGAACAACGACTCCACGAACTTGCCGGCGCAATTGCATTCGGACTATCTCGACATGGGGCTGAACCAGCCTTTCAGTCACCCGGGCGAGTTTGAAGTGGCTGGCCACGCAGTTGATTTGACGAAAGTGACAGCCGACGCTTTTGTGGTTGGGGGCCTGACCGATCACATCACCCCGTGGAAGGCGTGTTACCGCACAACTCAACTCCTCGGATCACAGAGTATAAAATTCGTGTTGTCTTCCAGCGGACATATCCAGTCCCTATTGAATCCACCAGGCAATCCGAAGGCGAAGATGCTTCGCAACCCGGACCTGGACGCGGATGCCGATACCTGGGCGGCAAAGGCAACAGAAGAAGCTGGCAGCTGGTGGCCTGTCTGGGGCGAGTGGCTAAAAGAGCGCTCGGGGACATTGAAAGCTGCGCCCCGCGCTTGCGGTGCTGAGGCATTCCCGGCTCTCTATGACGCGCCGGGCCATTACGTGTTTGACGAATAGGCCGAAAATCTCACGGGAGCCTTCATGACGTCGCCGAAACGCATGCCGATCATCGAGACACAAGACGTAGACGGTATCGAATTGCGCACAGCGCGATGGACATCGGCGTCCAATTCGAGGCAGGCGACTTTGCTGTTCTTCAATGGCATTGGAGCCAATCTGGAACTGACGCTCGGTCTTGGCGACATGTTTCCAGACCGGGACATCATCACCTTTGATGTGCCCGGCGTTGGCTTGAGTCCCGTGACCAGCTGGCCTTATCGCCCCTGGATGCTGGCACGTTGGGCCCGCAAGCTTCTGGATTTGCATGATATTGAAGAAGTGGACGTGATGGGCGTGTCCTGGGGCGGGGCCATGGCGCAACAATTCGCCTTTCAGTATCGCCGCCGCGTCGGAAAACTGGTGCTTTGCGCGACCACAGCCGGGATGACGATGATTCCAGGCCACCCGAAGTCGCTCTCCAAAATGGTGGACACACGACGCTACTCGGACCCGGAATTCATGCGGAAGAGTTTCGAGTCGCTCTATGGCGAAGCCGTCGATGGAGAGGCTGGCAGCCATATCGACAATCTCCTGCCGCCAGACCCCAAAGGTTATATCTACCAGTTGCTGGCCTTTGTCGGCTGGTCGAGTCTGCCATTCATCCGCTTTCTGACAATGCCGACATTGGTTTTGATGGGAGACCGGGACACGATCGTGCCTGTCGCCAATGGCCATATATTACGAGTGGCACTGCCTGACGCTGAGCTGAAAGTCATTGAGGGNGGGGGGCATCTGTTTCTTGTGACGCGCGCTGAAGAGACCGCCGACCTGATACGGCAATTTCTGATCAGGTCAGAAAGTGAGCCGAAAGCTGCGGCTTGATCAGGTCTTTGCTGTCTTCACGGCGACCCGCTCTTCAAGGGCATCACACACTGCGTTCGCGACCGATTGGGCTGCGTCACCCCGGCCAATCGATCCAAAAGCGGCCATGCAGGCCTCGACATGGAGATTGATCAGCGCAGAATTCTCGCCTGGCTCAGTTTCAGACAGCAACCTGCAGAGCGACCCACAAAGGCGCGACACCGCGGGATATCCGTATGATGTGGCAACACCGCGAATATTGTGCGCGCAAGTTTCGAGTAATTTGTAGTCCGCATGGCTGGCACCGGAAGTCTTGGCGGCTCCCCAGGCACTCTTCAAACGATCAAGGTCCGCCTGCATCCACGCGTCAAAACGAGATGACAGGTCTTCGACCGCGGCTTCTGCTCTATCCCCGAGCTCGTCCGGATCGTGACCGGCGTCCGATGCAGCAACAGCGGCATCACCTACTGGCGCAACGGGGGCCATCTTTATCACTCGGCTGATATCCGGAGTTATTGAGGTAGCTGGCTGGTCGCTCTTCGCGCCAGCATTGGGTTTCAGTTTGTTTATCAGAGCCTTGAGCATCGCGATTCCCTATCGTTCGGGTAATCGTATCGTCCAAGCCTTAACGTTTTCCTGACCGAAGGTCTTTGAAATCGCTTCAGAAACCAAACTGTTCCCGCAAGATGCGTTCATCAAGCGCATGCCCTGGATCGAACAGCATGGTAAGCCGACGCCGGTCCTCTTGAACGTCCACGCTGACAATGTCGCGCACTTCCTGATTGTCCGCGGCAGCGGCAACCGGACGCAGGATCGGAGCGATCACATCAATACGTACATGCGCGTCGCGCCGAAGTAGGGCGCCTTTCCACCTGCGCGGCCGGAAGGCGCTGACAGGCGTGAGGGCGAGCAGGCCAGCTCCGATCGGCAGGATCGGGCCATGTGCGGACAAGTTGTAGGCCGTGGATCCCGCTGGCGTTGCGACCATCAAACCGTCACAGGCCAGCTCGTCCATCCGCATCTTGCCGTCGATTGTGATCTTGAACCTCGACGTCTGCGCCGTCTGGCGAAACATCGATACTTCATTGATCGCAAGGGCGCGGTGTTCGTGATCATGTACGTCGCGAACGGTCATTCGCAGGGGCGAGATGACGGCGCGTTCGGCTGAGTTGATACGGTCGGGGAGTTTGTCGACGTTGAATTCGTTCATCAGGAAGCCGACCGTGCCACGGTTCATGCCGTATACCGGTTGACCCCCTTCAAACTGACGCCGCAACGAATCCAGCATTGCCCCATCGCCGCCGAGCGCAACGATCACATCGGCATCATCCTCGCTGCACTGGCCGTACTTTTTGGTCAGGACAGACAGCGCGTCCTGGGCTTCTGGGCGCTTGGAAGCGTAAAAGTGCAGACGTAGACCACTCATGGTGGCCCATCTGCTTTGCGAAGGGTGGAAGCGTCAAGGCGGATTCTGGCATACCGCCGCGTGCACCGGATAGTGCGAGTCCACCAAGTTGACGCGGGTGTCAGCTTTTTCTGGCCTGTGATCGGATTTTCCGCTAGTTTGCCAGCAAAACATATCTGGGAGATTCAATCATGGCCGACGGCGCGCACAAATTAGATATTCGTTCCTCTGTATCCGCAGAAGAGTGGCAGGCTCGCGTGGACCTCGCTGCGCTGTATCGCCTGATCGCGATGCATGGCTGGGACGATCTGATTTTCACGCATATTTCTCATCGCGTTCCTGGGCCGGACCATCACTTCCTGATCAACCCATATGGTTATTTCTTCGAGGAGATTACGGCGTCTTCGCTCGTGAAAGTCGATCTGGAAGGCAACGTCGTCCAGGAGACGGATAGCTTTATCAATCCGGCCGGCTTCACCATCCATTCGGCAATCCATGATGCGCGCGACGATGCGCAGGTCGTGATCCATGTCCACACCGATCAGGGCGTTGCTGTCTCGGCGCAGAAGGAAGGCCTGATGCCACTCAGCCAAACCGCCATGATTGTACGTGAGGACATCGCCTACCATGATTATGAAGGTATCGCGCTGGACCTGGACGAACGTGAGCGGCTCGTCGCTGATCTGGGCCCCAAGAAACATTCAATGCTTCTGCGCAACCACGGTACGCTGACGGTCGGCGACACGGCGGCGTCTGCATTTACGCGGATGTTCTTTCTGGAGCGTGCCTGCAACATGCAGATCATGGCGCTTTCGGCTGGGCGCGACGGTGTGTTGGAGTGCGAATCTGATCTTCAGCAGAAGGTTGCCGGGCAGGGCGGCATGACAGAACACAGTTCCGGCATGAACATGGTGACGGAAAAACTGGTTTGGCCGGCGCTGCTTCGCAAGCTGGATCGCGAAATGCCGGGCTATGACGCCTAGGGGTAATCCCGTATGCGACAAAAGCGGTCCGCGACGTATGGAGCCATTATCAATCGTCGTTTTGGCCACTATGTAGGCTCGGAAAAGATCAGGAACGAAACAGATGAAGCATCTGAAGGCCTTCGAGGACGCGCTTAATTCGATTCACGGCGAAGGCCGCTATCGCGTATTTGTAGACCTGCACCGTCACAAGGGCAGGTTTCCAAAGGCGACGGCGCGTTTCGAGGACGGCGAGCGCGAAGTCACCATCTGGTGCTCCAATGACTATCTTGGCATGGGCCAGGACGAAGACGTCATCAATTCCATGCATGAGGCCATCGATAGTTTCGGTGCAGGTTCGGGCGGCACGCGTAACATCTCCGGCACGACTCGTTACCATGTCGATCTTGAGCGCGAACTGGCAGATTTGCACGGCAAGGAGTCAGCGCTCCTGTTCACATCCGGCTACGTTTCCAATGAGGCGACATTGTCGACCTTGGGCAAGATTTTGCCTGACCTGATCATTTATTCCGACTCGTTGAACCACGCTTCGATGATTGAAGGCATTCGTCGCTCAGGTGCAGACCGTCGCATCTTCAAGCATAACGACGTGGATCATCTGCGGGCGCTGATGGAGAATGATGATCCGGATCGCCCGAAGCTGATCGCGTTTGAGAGCGTTTATTCCATGGACGGTGATTTCGGCCGGATGGAAGAAATTTGCGATCTGGCCGATGAATTCGATGCGATGACCTATCTGGACGAAGTGCATGCGGTTGGCATGTATGGCCAGAATGGCGCCGGCGTTGCGGAGATGTGGGGTCTGGCGGATCGGATCGACATCATCGAGGGCACGCTTGGCAAGGCTTATGGTGTCATGGGCGGCTACATTGCCAGCCACGAGACCGTGGTCGACGCCATCCGCTCAATGGCTTCAGGCTTTATCTTCACGACATCCACTTGTCCCGTAATGGCGGCGGGTGCGCTGGCCAGCATTCAGAAACTGCGGACGGATGCGGGACGGGAATTGCGCCGGACCCATCAGGCGAACGCTGCCAAGCTGAAGCAGAAATTCCGCGATGCCGGCCTGCCTATGATCGACACTGACACGCATATCGTACCATTGCTGGTGGGAGATCCGGAGCGCTGCAAGGCGCTGTCCGATACATTGCTGTTCGATTTCGGTATCTATGTGCAGCCGATCAATTACCCGACTGTCCCGAAGGGTACGGAGCGTTTGCGCTTCACGCCGAGCCCTGTGCATGACGAAGTCATGATGGATGAGTTGGTGGCTGCGATCCTGGCTGTTTGGAAGCAGCTCGGCCTCGACAAGGCAGCCTGATCCGGTTTTTCGACTATTTGGTTTTTTTCTTGGGTGCGGGCGGTGCCTTCTTGCCAAGCCCGATCTGTTTGGCGTGCTTTGAGCGCAGCTTTGCGTAGTTTGGCGCAACCATCGGGTAGTCGGATGGTAATCCCCATTTCGCGCGGTAGTCTTCGGGCGTCATGTCAAATTTGGATCGAAGATATCGCTTCAGCATCTTGAGCTTCCGGCCATCCTCGAGACAGATCAGGAAGTCCGGTGTGATGGATTTCGCAATTGAAACTGCTGGTTCCTGAGTATCTGCTGCAGGCTCCGCGCCTTTCGATAGCCCGGAAACCGTCTCATAGATGTTCGTGATGAGCTGTGGCAGCGCATCTGCTTCGACCTGGTTGTTCGACACATATGACGAGACAATCTCGGCAGTCATGTCGAGCAGGTCAGATGACTCGTATTCACTCATGGCCCACCAAGACTCTGTCAGGTATTTGGATATTCAGCTGCACAATCGCGCCCCAACTAAACTGCTAAATACCATAGTTCTTCAAGTATTTGCACGACAATACCGACACAATCTCTCAAATTGTGCATGCAGGGTGCGATATTGTGGGCCCAGCACGCACCGGCGGTTGCGGCGGGACCCGCCTGAGCGTAAATAGCGCAAGACCCAGCAGGAGATTCGCCCATGGCAGACACAGCCCAGCCCGCCCGGTTTGATACCACGGAATTTTTCAGCCAATCTCTGGAAGATCGTGATCCCGAGCTGTTCGATGCGATCCGGAAGGAACGTACCCGTCAGCAGCAGCAGATCGAGCTGATTGCGTCAGAGAATATTGTTTCCAAAGCCGTGCTGGAGGCTCAGGGAACGGTGCTGACGAACAAGTATGCTGAAGGCTATCCAGGCAAGCGATATTACGGTGGCTGCGAGTTTGTGGACATTGCGGAAGAGTTGGCGATTGAGCGGGCCAAGAAGCTGTTCAATTGCGGATTCGCCAATGTGCAGCCGAATTCCGGCAGCCAGGCTAATCAGGGTGTGTTCAATGCGGTGCTGAAGCCGGGCGATACGATCCTCGGCATGAGCCTGGACGCAGGTGGTCACCTGACCCACGGTGCCAAGCCAAACCAGTCCGGCAAATGGTTTAACGCCGTTCAGTATGGTGTGAGTCGGGAAGATGATCGAATTGACTTCGTGGAAGTGGAGCGCCTTGCCAAGGCGCACCGCCCGCAGCTGATCATCGCGGGTGGCTCTGCCTATCCTCGTGAGATCGACTTCAAACGATTCCGCGAAATCGCTGATGAGGTTGGGGCGTTGTTCCTCGTGGACATGGCGCATTTTGCGGGTCTCGTTGCCGGCGGCGCGCATCCGAACCCACTGGACCATGCGCATATCGCGACGACAACAACGCACAAGACATTGCGTGGCCCGCGTGGCGGCATGATCCTCACCAATGACGAAGCGCTCGCGAAAAAGATCAACTCAGCCATCTTCCCCGGCATTCAGGGTGGACCGCTGATGCATGTCATCGCGGCCAAGGCGGTAGCCTTCGGAGAGGCGCTTCAGCCAGAATTCAAGAATTATGCGGCTCAAGTTGTTGCAAATGCGCGCGCTATGGCTGCGGCTTGCAAATCCAGCGGGCTGGACGTTGTCTCTGGCGGTACGGATACGCACGTCGCATTGATCGATTTGCGACCGAAGAATGTGACCGGTCGCGACGCTGAGCATGCGCTCGAGCGTGCCTTCATCACCTGTAACAAGAACGGCGTACCCTTCGACCCGCAAAAGCCGATGATCACCAGCGGTATTCGTGTGGGCTCGCCAGCCGGTACGACTCGCGGTTTCGGCGAGGATGAGTTCACGCAGATCGGTAACTGGATTGGCGAGATTGTCGACGCGGTTGCGTCCGGCGAAAGCACATCAGCAGAAGACAAGGTGCGCGAAGAGGTGAAAGCCCTGACGGCGCAGTTCCCGATCTATAATGGATTGGGAGGCTGATAGACCTTGCGATGTCCGTTCTGCGGTTCCGAGAATACATCGGTGAAGGACAGCCGCTCGGCTGAAGACAACACGGCTGTCCGCCGCAGGCGTGTATGTGAGGCGTGTGGTGCGCGGTTCACGACGTTTGAACGTGTTCAGTTGCGCGAGATCATGGTGGTGAAGCGGGATGGCAAACGCGTGCCGTTTGACCGGGACCGTCTGACGCGCTCGATCACCATCGCCTTGCGGAAACGCCCCGTGGATCGGGAACAGATCGACCAGATGGTGTCCGGTATTGCGCGCAAGCTGGAAAGCGGTGGCGAAACCGAGGTGACGTCCAATGAAGTGGGCGAATTTGCCATGGAGGCGCTGCGGCAAGTCGATCCGGTCGGTTATGTGCGGTTCGCAAGTGTCTACAAGGATTTCAGGGATCCGAACGATTTCGCTCAATTCATTGAGCAGACATCGCTGGAAGAAGAGAGCGATCCTGAATGAGCGGGGTGAAAGTCACCCTTAAGATCGCTACATCGCTGGATGCCCGCATAGCTTTGTCCGATGGGACGAGCCAGTGGATCACGACCAGCGAGTCACGCGCACGGGCGCATGAGATGCGCGCCGCGCATGATGCGGTTCTGGTTGGAGTGGGCACGGTACTTGCCGACGATCCGTTGCTGACCGCGCGGACAGTCCCGCTCCCCAAAACCCAACCCATCCGGATCGTCGCAGATTCTCAAGGTCGCACACCGCGCAGTTCCAGACTGGTCCAGTCTGTTTCATCCGGACGCGTTGTTGTCGCAACCAATGGCCAGCCGCAGGATATCCTCGCAGCGAGCGGCGTAGATATCTGGCGCTGCGGGAAAGGCATTCGCGTGGACGTGAATGACCTCCTTCATCGCGCTGAGATCGAAGGAATTGCATCTCTCCTGATAGAAGGGGGCGGCACGCTGGCGGCCAGCTTCATTCGGGAAGGGCTTGTGGACGAAATTGCCTGGTTTCGCGCCCCCATCCTGATCGGAGGAGACGGCCTGCCAGCGCTCGCCGCCCTGGGACTCTCCAATCTGGGCGAAGCGTCACGTTGGCGCGCTATCGCTACGGAACGGATTGGGGTTGATGTCCTGGACACCTATGTAAGGGTCTAAATAAGAAACTAAGGGCAGGAAAATGTTTACAGGCCTCGTTACCGATGTCGGGACCGTCCGATCCGTGGAGGACCGCAATGGGCTTCGCCGGTTTGAAGTCGAAAGCCGCTACAAGCTGGAAGATATCACCCTGGGCGCGTCCATCATGCATTCGGGCGTATGCCTGACGGTCGTGGATATGGGGCAGGGCGAGCGCGGCGCGTGGTTCGCCGCCGAAGCCGTGCCGGAAACACTTTCCAAGACGATTCTAGGTGACTGGACGGTTGGATCTCACGTCAATCTGGAACAGAGCCTGAAACTCGGCGACGAGTTGGGCGGACATTTCGTGTTTGGCCATGTTGATGGTGTCGGTCAGGTAGTTTCCGTCGAACTGGAAGGTGAAAGCTATCGTTTGACCATACGGCCACCTGAACAGATCGCGCGCTACTTCGCGACCAAGGGGTCCGCGGCGGTGAATGGTGTGTCTCTGACCGTGGCTGAAGCCCTGCCGAATGGTGATTTCGAGTTGGCGATCATTCCCCACACTTGGGAGGTGACTACACTCAACCAGTTGCAGCCCGGTTCCAGCGTCAATCTTGAGATCGACATGTTGGCACGCTACGTGGCGCGGATGATCGGCGCGGATGCGCCGAAGGGATAAGGGCAGATATGAGCAGCGAATTTCATCAAGCAATCTCCTCGATTGACGAGATCATCGAAGATGCCCGCAATGGCCGGATGTATATCCTGGTCGACGCAGAGGACCGGGAGAATGAGGGCGACCTGATCATTCCGGCCAATTTTGCCACGCCGGAACATGTGAACTTCATGGCGCGTCACGGCCGGGGCCTGATCTGCCTGGCGATGGGTCAGGAGCGCGCGCATACGCTGAACCTCGACATGATGACCCGGAACAATCGGGAAAGCATGGGAACGGCCTTCACGGTCTCGATCGAAGCGAAAGACGGCGTCACGACGGGTATTTCGGCCCATGATCGTGCCCGGACAATTGCCGTCGCCATCGACCCGACCAAGGATCATGAGGACATCGTATCACCCGGACACGTCTTCCCGCTGATTGCGCGCGAAGGCGGCACACTCGTCCGCGCCGGGCATACAGAGGCGGCGGTAGATATTTCCCGCATGGCCGGCCTCTATCCGGCCGGTGTGATCTGCGAAATCATGAATGAAGACGGCACCATGTCCCGCCTTCCCGAACTGGTCGCGTTCGCCCAGCTGCACAATCTCAAAATCGGCACGATTGCCGACCTCATCGCCTGGCGCCGAAAGAATGACCGGTTCATGGAGCGCCGCGTCGAAGCGCCGCTCGATTCCGGTTACGGGGAAGGGTTCCGGACGGTCTGTTTCCGCAATGCCCTCGACAATTCGGAACATATCGCCATCGTTCACGGGGACATCACGACGGACAGCACAACGCTGGTACGGGTGCACCGGATGGACATCCTGTCGGACGTGCTGGGAGAGAACGGCCCAAGACACGGCCTGGTTGAGCGCGCGATGCGCGTAATTGCTGACGCTGAAGAACCGGGCGTGGTCGTGTTCGTGAACACGATGCGGCCGAACATCATTGCCGAACGGCTCGGCCTGAAGCCCTCAGTGGCCCCCGATCCGACCGCGCCCATTCGTGAATACGGTGTCGGTGCTCAAATTCTGCGGGATTTGGGCGTACGTCGCATGATCTACCTGTCCGGAACGCAGCCCACCCGCTTGGCAGGCCTTGACGGCTACGGCCTGACGATAGAGGGGTGGCGCAATCTTCATGAGGAGAACAACTGATGGCAGACCGCGTTCTTGTCGCCATTTCGAAATACTACAAGCACATCTCCGATGAGCTGGAAGCTGGCGCGCTGGAAGCTCTTGAAGCTGCTGGCGCGACTGTGACGGTCATGGAAGTGCCGGGCGCGTTCGAGCTGCCGGGCCTGATTGCCATGGCGGCCGACAGTGGCCGGTTTGACGGCGCTGTGGCACTGGGCTGCGTGATCCGGGGCGAAACCAGCCATTACGACTATGTCTGTGGTGAAAGCGCCCGCGGTCTGATGGATCTGATCGTGCAGCGTCGCCAGGCGATTGGCTATGGCATCCTGACTGTCGAGAATGAAGAGCAGGCGCTCGCCCGCGCTGACCGCAAGCGCGGAAACAAGGGCAAGGATGCCGCAGACGCCTGTTTGGCCATGATCAAATTCCGTAAGGAACTCATTCGGTGAACGACCAGAATATTCCCTTCGAGGTTACACGGGCGAGGCGGGCGGGAGCGCGCCTCGCAGCCGTTCAGGCGCTTTATGAAATGGAGCAGACCGGCAAGTCGGCCCGCGCGACCATTCGCGCCTTCATGGAAGACCGGCTCGGCATTGGTCCGAACGAAGAACCGATCGAGGAAGCCGATCCCGATATTTTCAAATCTATCGTGAACGCGGTCGTTGATCATCAGGCAGCCATCGACAAGGCGATCCTTGGGAGGCTGGCAAACGGATGGAAGCTGACCCGGCTCGATGCAACCATGCGCGCGCTTTTACGCGCGGGTTCCGCTGAATTCATCGCGCACCAACATTTGTCGAACGCCATCATCCTCGATGAGTACGTGTCGCTGGCGCATGACTTCTTCGACGAGCAGGAAGCGAAATTTGCCAATGCCGTGCTGGATAATCTGGCCAAGGACCTGCGCAAATAGCCGGACTGGCGGATGCCATCCGGTTTGTGCAGGGATCGGTCCTTGCGGATGGGAGCAGGGCTCCGCTGTCACGAGGACGATTAGTCAAATTACTGGATAGTAGGTGCCCCCATGCATTGGGGCCCGTCCCATCCGCGCAGTGAAATTCAACTGGTTGCAAGACCAGACTGCTGGATTTCATCAGACCTAGCTGCGGAAGAAGACGAAAGCCCCGCAGCCCGGCCAAGATAAACGGCTTCACCCGGCGGTCGGATTGGTGACGCGCCATCGCCCGGCTCGGTTGGGATCACCCTGCGGACAGGCAGCCATCAGCCCTCAGGCTCAGTTACGCTGTTACCCCAGGCGCGGATCTCTTCGACATATAGTTCGGGCTCTTCCATCGCTGCGAAATGACCGCCGCGCGGCAAATCCGTCCAACGGGTGAGGTTGTAGGCTCTCTCGAACCAGCTCCGCGGCGCGGGTTTGTAGACGGGCTCGCCGGGGAAGTTCGCGAACGCCGTCGGCGTTTCACACCGGACGCCTTCTGGCAGGGCATTGCCACCTTCCTGCGCAAAGCCATTGTAGAACCAGACGCTGGTGGCCATGGCATCATTGACCAGATAGATCATCACATTGGTGAGCAGCTGGTCTTTTGAGTAAGTATCCAAAAGTCCGCCGTCGGACAGGTCTGACCAGCCATTGAATTTCTCGATGATCCACGCTGCAGTGCCGACCGGGGAATCCATTAGCGCCATCGCCAGCGTCTGGGGCTTGGTCATCTGCTGCATCAGATAGGCGCCTTCGCGCTGCATGGCGCCCTGCGACGCGGCCAGCCATTCGCCTTCGGCCTCGGTCTGCGGCGTGGCGGGTGTCGGGCGGAAGCCGACCATGTTCAGATGGATCACGCGGCAACCGCCCTTGCCATCGACTGTGCCATGATTGAAGCCGAGCCAGGAGGTCACCATACTGCCCCAGTCGCCGCCCTGAGCGAGATAGGTGTCATATTTCAGTATGTCGCGCATCAGAGTGTCCCAAAGCGCGGCCGTGCCTCGGGGTCCGATCGGGGATTTTGGCCGCCCTGAAAATCCGTAACCGGGCAGGGAAGGGATGATCAGGTCAAAAGCATCTTCGGCCTTGCCGCCATAGCGGGATGGAAAGGCCAGGGGCGCGATCGCTTCCCAAAATTCAAAAACTGAACCCGGCCATCCATGCGTGATGAGCAGGGGGCGCCGCCCGCCAGCTTCGCCCACGACATGGACAAAGTGAATCATCTGACCATCAATCTCGACTTTGTAGCTGGGATACTTGTTCAGGATCTCTTCTGATTTGCGCCAATCATAGCCTGCAATCCAATAGCGCTGGATGTCTTTCATCACCGGTGTGGACATGCCGTAGGCAAAGCCTTCTTCATTGGCCGGGGCTGGAAACCAGTCATAGGCTTTCACCCGCGCCATGATGGCGTCGAGCTTTTCCTGGGGAATGTCGATGCGGAAGGGCTGAGCGGTCGGCATGTTTGTCTCCTCGCTAGGGTGTCATCCAGCTAGCGGACATGCCGTGGGGCGAAGCAAGTTAAATCGAGAAACTGGTTCCGCAGCCGCAAGCCGCCGTAGCATTCGGGTTGCTGATCTTGAAGGCAGCACCAATCAGCTCGGTCGTGAAATCGATCTGTGAGCCCTTCAGGAATTCGAGGCTCATTTCGTCGTTGCGCCATCGCGTTCCAGGACGATATCGTCTTCCTTGGCCGCTTGGTCGAAGTCGAACTTGTAGGAAAAGCCTGAACATCCGCCGCCTTCGACGGAGACGCGCAGAAAATCAACGCCGTCCTGTTTGGCCAGAATCGCATTAATCCGCTTGGCAGCCGAGGCTGTAAGGGTCACATCGGGGGCAGTTGTCGTGCTCATGACCTCAACATAGGGATTCCCGAGCCAATGGAAAAGAGATCAGTGTATGCCACCCGGCACGAAGATAGCCGCGGCCGGTATTTCCCGGAGGCGCCATCGGCGACTCGAACGCCTTTCCAGCGTGATCGAGACCGGATTATCCACTCGACCGCCTTCCGGCGATTGAAGCAGAAGACACAGGTGTTTGTCGCACATGAGGGCGATCATTTCCGCACCCGCCTGACGCATTCACTCGAAGTGGCCCAGATTGCCCGCAGTATTGCCCGTACGCTCGGTCTGGACGAAGACCTCGCCGAAGCGTTGGCGCTCGCCCACGATATGGGCCACCCGCCCTTCGGGCATGCGGGCGAGGACCAGTTGGACGCGTGCATGGCGGACTATGAGGGGTTTGACCATAACGCCCAGACCCTGCGTATTGTGACCAAGCTGGAGGTCCGATACCCCAATTTTGAGGGCCTGAACCTGACCTGGGAGCTGCTGGAGGGCCTCGTAAAGCACAATGGCCCGATGGTGACGCGCGATACACCGGTGGAATCGCTACCGGCCGCTTTTCGGGAATATGCGAACTTCATGGACTTGGAGCCGCACCAGTTTGCAGGTCCGGAAGCGCAGGTGGCTGCACTGTCAGACGACATCGCCTACAATAATCATGATATTGATGACGGTATCGCCGCTGGCCTGTTCACGATTGACGATCTGATGGATTTGCCGATTGTCGGAGACGAGTTCCGCGCGGTGAAATTGGAATATGCGCATTTAAGCGACCGGATGGTCTCCTATGAGGCGGTTCGTCGCCTGATCGGCCTGTGGGTCAACGATCTTACCGCCGAGACGGGCCGGCGCGCGAAGCAGTACGCGCCACAGAGCGCCGCGGAAGTGCGCGCCATGGATGTGCCACTCGTTGCATTTTCGGAGGAACTGGAAAGCCGTCAGCGGGCGCTGCGCGCCTTTCTGTATGAGCGGATGTACAAACACTACACAGTCAACCGCATGCGCAGCAAAGCCAAACGCATGCTCGCCGAGCTGTTTCAGATTTTCCTGAGTGAGCCTGACACGCTGCCGAGCCCGTGGCGGCAAGATGCGTCGCAGGCCAACGAAGCGCGCCGCGCGCGCATTGTTTGTGACTATATCGCCGGGATGACAGATTCCTACGCAATCGAGGAACACCGGCGCCTTTATCATCCGGATGTACTGCGCTAGCCGCACTGTCATCACATTTACCGGTTTTAAAGCGTTGCAGGCGCCGAGGCCTGTGAAAGCTCTTGAATATTCAAGTGTCGTTAACGAAACACGCCGTAATCTTAACTCTGTGAACCTAATCTGAGGATGATTCCATGGGGCGATATCGGGACGACGAGCGGGATTATTCCCCGTTCGAAGACGATTACCGCGGATTTGATGTTCGCGAGGACGATTCCACGCGCGGACCGCTCATCTTGGCGCTTGCCGTGGGGGTCTTGCTCGTCTTCGGCGCAGTTGTTTGGAACACATATCGTCAGGGTATCCGGGACAATGGCGCCGGTATTCCCAGCGTAATTGCCGATAAAGAGCCCTACAAGCGTGCGCCGGAAGATCGAGAAGGCCTGCAGTCCCAGACACTGACAAGCGCTTCTACGATCAGATGGATGACTCCGAGCGTATAGTGGAGCCGGGCACCGACTTCGCTGCAAATGACACTGAAGGTGGTGATGCGCTGCAAGGCGGCCCCCCAATTGATCTCAGGCCAGGCCGGGAAGGCATCGAGCCTGATGATGCGCAAGTGCGCGCACTGGCTGACCTGGAGGCGATGCCAGAGGATGAGGAAGAGACCCTGCGTGTCGTGCCAACGAATCCGGTGGTGCAGGCGCCTGCTCCCGCGCCGCGGAAGGCGCCGGCCGCCAGCGAAGCGTCCTCACAGTTTGCCTTTACCGATGATGGTATTTACCTCGTCCAGTTGGCAGCTTTCCGCTCACAAGACGCCGCTGAAACCGCCTGGGCGAAAATGAACAGTACAAAGCCCGGCCTCTACCGGAGTGCACAGAAGCGTATCCAACGAGCCGATCTTGGAGCCAAGGGTGTCTTCTATCGGTTGCGCGTCGGCAGCTTTGCGGAACGGTCTGAAGCATCGAAATTCTGTGATGCGGTGAAGGCCGGCGGTGACAATTGCATTGTGGTGACAGGATAGTGATCAAGGCTTGCATCCTCAGCGTTTCGGGGCCTGTGCTCACGAAGGAGGAAGCGGCACTGTTCGCCGCCGAGCAGCCCTGGGGGGTCATCCTGATGGGCCGCTCCTGCGTATCGCGGACCCAAGTCCGAAGCCTCGTCGATGACATCTGGAACGCGATGAATCGGCCGTGCCTGATCTTTATCGATCAGGAGGGTGGACGTGTGGCAAGGTTGAAGGCGCCTGAATGGCCTCTTTTTCCGCGTGGTCAGGACTATGCCGATATTTTTGCCAATGATCGTGAGCGGGGACTTTCCGCTGCCTGGCTCGGCCACAGGCTCATCGCCGCAGAACTCGCTGCCCTGTCGATTCATGCAGATTGTGCGCCTGTCGTCGATCTGCCGGTTCCGGGCGCACATGACGTAATTGGCGACAGGGCTTTTGGCACTGATCCCGAAACGGTCGCAAGTCTCGCGGGCGCGGCTCTGAAAGGGCTCGCATCCGGCGGTGTTGCCGGCGTGATCAAACATATTCCGGGTCATGGGCGCTCCATGTGCGATAGCCATCTGGAGCTGCCGCGCGTAGCGGCGAGCGAAGCGGAACTGGCGAAAGATTTTGATGCCTTTGCCCGTCTCGCCGATGCGCCAATGGCGATGACAGCGCACATTTCCTATGATGCATTTGACGCCAATGTCCCCGCCACTCTGTCAAAAATCATGATTCAAGACGTGATCCGCGCCCGAATCGGGTTTGATGGCTTGCTGATGACGGATGATCTCGGGATGCAGGCGCTGGGCGGTAGCCTGGGCGAGCGGGGCGAAGCGGCGATTGCTGCGGGCTGTGACGTGCTATTGCACTGTTCCGGCTTTCTTTCTGATCCACTTGCGATCCATTCAGAAATGGCTGAAGTCGCAGCTGTTTCGCCAGAGCTGACGGGACGGCCACTGGAGCGGGCACTGCGTGCTGAAGCACTCTCGACCCATCAGGAGGAGTTTGACCTCGTTGAGGGTTGGCAGACATTCCAGTCATATTTTCCTCATTTGGCGGGGGCGGCATGAACTCCGAAATGATCTCGATTGATGCGCTGTCCGCAGACGCGCAGGAGGCCGAAGCCGGCGATCTCTTTACGGTCGATGTTGGCGGTTATGAAGGCCCGCTTCATCTGTTGCTGGAGCTTGCCCGCCGGCAGAAGGTCGACCTGCTGCATCTGTCGATCCTGTCGCTGGCAGAGCAATACCTCGACTTCATCGAAGAGGCGAAGTCTCAGCGTATCGATCTGGCGGCCGACTATCTTCTGATGGCGTCTTGGCTGGCCTTCATGAAATCGCGCCTTTTGTTGCCGAAGCCGGAAAAGGCCGCGGAAGACGAACCAACTGGCGAAGAAATGGCAGCGCGGCTGGCCTTTCGCCTGAAGCGGCTTGATGCCATGCGCGGGGCCGTCGAAGAACTCGAAGCGGGGCCTATCCTCGACAATGTGGTCTTCCTGCGCGGTGCGCCGGTACAGCCCAAAGTCGTCAAGCACACTGAATACAAAGCGTCGCTGTACGAGCTGACACAAGCCTTCGGGACGATTCGCGATCGCCGCGAAAAGGAACGCCCGCACACGATTGAGCAACAGCTTGTTTTGCCGCTGGAACTGGCGCGAACAACACTGCGCGCACTCAGGCAACAGTTGGAGCAGTGGTCTTCGCTGGACGAGATCCGCTCAACCATGACAGACGTGGACCCGGAATTGCCGCCTCGGTCTGTCACCGCAAGTGTCTTCTCGGCTGCATTGGAACTCGCCCGCGATGGCGAAGTCGATGTGCGCCAGGACGAGCACTTTGCGCCACTTTACCTGCGCAATGCGGGTATCAGACCGGAAGGGGGCAGAGATGCAACCGCTTGAGAAGTACTTGATGACTGACGACACTCCTGAAACAGAACGCGACGCGGTTGCGCAGTTGGCGTTTGCCTATCGTCGTTCCGAAGAGGCCCTGACCGAAGGCGCCAGCGAAGCGCTGGTCGAGGGTATCCGCCGTGCTGAAGCCATCCTGTTTGCCGCTGGCGAGCCGCTGAGCGCCGAGCAGATTGCCGAGACTTTGCCGCATGGTGTCGAAGCGGCCGAAGTGTTGATGGCTCTCCGGGCACAATATGTGAACCGTGGGGTCAATCTGGTCGAAGTCGCGGGCAAATGGCGCTTCCAGACGGCTTCCGATCTTTCCTATTTGTTTGTGGAGGAGCGTCAGGTTCAGAAAAAACTGGGCCAGGCGACGCTCGAGACGCTGGCGATTATTGCCTATGGCCAGCCGGTCACGCGAGCTGAAGTTGAGGCAGTGCGCGGCGTTGCGGTGTCAAAGACAACAATCGATACATTGCTGGAAACCGGCTGGGTGAAGATCAAGGGCCGCCGCAAAACCCCGGGTCAACCAATCACCTATGGCACGACCGATGCCTTCATGGAGCATTTCGGGCTGGAAAGCCTCGACACATTGCCGGGCAAAGCCGATCTCGAAGCCGAGGGGCTATTGTCGGATGTTATTCCGGACGGTTTCCAGATGCCGGACGAGGAAGCCCTGAACGGCGAAGAAGCGCCAGAGGTGGATTCCCCTGAGATCGCGGAGACAGAATCTTTCGTCACAGACTTCATGGAAGAAGGCGATGACGAGGATTCAGAGACCGATGAGGGTGTCAGCCTGGAAATGGCTTCGTCAGACAATGGCATTGATGCTCAGGCCGATCTCGATGGCGAAGATGATGCTTCCGTCAGTGTGTTCTCCTATACGCGCGCACCGGAACGTGCGCAGTCTGATGTTGATGAGTTCGACAGCGGTGATGTGAAAGCGGCCGTGATCCAGCTGGCAAAGCAGCCGCGTATTCCGGAGCAGCCCATGGATGCATGGGATGATGACGAATAGATAGTGCTTGGGTGCGGATGATGCCTGTCACTCTCCTTCAACGCTTTACGTCGAAGGAAGCGATCTGGTTTTACGCTCTGTTCGCGGTACTGATCTTGCCTGCGGTGCTGAACGGATTCCCGCTGGTGATGTCTGACTCCATTGCCTATTCAGGGAAGGGCGCAAACTGGTTCAGGGGCAAGTTTCCGGCCCTGCTGCTGATGCTGCCTTACAAACTGGTTGGGTATTGGGCGATGCCAATCCTCAATAGCGCAATGGTTGCGGGCGCATGGATTCTATTGTTCCGCGTTTATGATATTCGCCCCAGCCGCATAGTGTTGTGTATACTGATTGTGCTCAGCCTGCAGCCGATCTATACGAGCGCAGTCTTGGTCGATGCATGGTTCTTTCCAGCTATCGTACTGCTCCTGTCTGCACGTAAGCTTCCAGAAGTATATGTGGGAATTTTAGCTGGCCTGCTTTTGTCAGGTCACGGATCAGGACAGATTTTTGCTCTTGTTTTCGCTGTGCTGGCGGCGGTGCTTTTCCGTTCGAGGCGGCAAAGAACGTGCTGCTTGATGCCATGATCATGCCTGAGACGCCGCGACTTTCGAAAACGTTTCCCGCCGCCCGGGTGTTCTCGGTCCAGCCGGAATTGCTGCGGAGGGAAGCAGACCGGTCCGGAAACCTGGTTCTGTCTGAAGCCGCTGACGAAGTGGCGAGGATTAAAACCTATCCAGAGAACAAAGGTCGGCGTGATCTGTTCTGGGATGTCTGGAAGACCTCAGAGGGCGAATTCGACTTGGCCACGTTTGAGGAGCACCATGCGCTTCCCATACTCAAGGATGCATTCATGTTTGAGCCTGTACCCTTGGCCCGTACCATCTTTTTGGATTTTCTGAGCTATTATGGGCCAGCAACCCAATTCGATTTCCAACCTGTCTTGTCAGAGCCTTTTCCGGAACGCTTCTACGCCTCACATCAGGCGAAGGGATTTTTCGCCGCGGTGCCGGTGGAGTTGGGCGCGACGATCTTGAGGTATGGGTGCTATCTTGCATTTGCCGCCGCACTATTCTTCGGTTGGAGACGGACTGGTGCAGATATTCGTAGAACCATCATAGGTATTGGATTGATCGCCATCGCCAATGACGCGCTGTTTGCCCTTCTGTCGGGTCCACCCGACCGGTATCATCATCGAATACTGCCACTACTTGCGATCGGGACCGTCTTGCTGATTTCGGGCAGGGTCAAGCAGCCGGTCGAGGCGCCAGCCTGAAGCGGCGCTCATGCTGAAACTGACCGATAATGTCGTCCTCGGACGTTCCCCAACCCATATTATGAATGATCAGAGGGCGTCCCGTCCGTGTGGTCTTGTCAGAAACAATCCCGATATGAGGAAGGCTCTCCTTGTATCGCATCGTATAGAGATCGCCTGCCTTCCAGCCTGTATCGTCTGGCGGCGTTGACAGGGCGAGGCCGTGGCGTTCGATATATTTTTCCAGATTTGGTACGCGACGATGGTCGATATTGCGGTCAGGGCGGGTCAGGCCCCAGATTGTCGGATACTTGCTGAAAGCGTTGGTCATGTCTTCATGAACAAGTTGCTGTAAGTCCATTGCGAACGCATCGCGATAGGCCCTCACAATCACATCGGTGCACACGCCCCGCGATCTTTCCACATCTCCCATCGGATAGGAGAGGTGGGCATAGGCCGGGTCATACATGCGTGTGATCCCGATCTGGGATCTCGCAGCAAATGCGAGGCGAGTCTGCCACGGAAGCGTTCTCTGCCCGAGGCGGATCGGCGCAAGCGGAACACTGAAACCTCCCAAGATGGCGGCACGACGTGTGAGCATGATCTCATTGCGCCATACCGATCCGGCAGGAATAGGGCCGAAATTAGAAGCCGTGCAGTTCTGCGATCTCTTCCAATGGTGCACGCTCGGCCCGCAATGTGTTTACCGGATGGGATGGATCAGGCTTTCCGACCGCCATCGCGCACCAGACCATTTCGGTATCGGCCAGTTTGAAATGGTCTTTCAGGGCGGGGCGCAGCATGCCCCAGCATTCCTGCATGCACGTCCCCCAGCCACGCTCTTCCGCGAGCAGTGCCAGGGTTTGAAGGTACATGCCAGTGTGACCCCACTGACCATGTCCCATCCGCTCATCGATGACGATGAATGTCGCCACGGGGGCGTCAAAGAAACGGAAATTGTTGGCGAACCAGGCGATGCGCGCTGCGCGATCCTCTCGCGGAATGCCAAGCGTTTCGTACATCATCTCGCCCACTTTGCGGCGGCGCGCTTCGTGGGGCTCCCAGAGGTCTTTCGGGTAAATGGGGCGATCTGTTGGCTGACCCTTTGGATTTGCAGCCAGTACAGGCGCGGCCATGCGAATGACGGCATCCTTGGCGTCGCCAGTGACGACAATGGTTCGCCAAGGCTGTGTGTTGCCGCCGGAGGGCGCCCGCTGGGCCTGATTCAGCCACTCGCGGATATCGGCTTCAGAAAGTGCATCGGGCTTGAAGGCCCGTGTGGAGATACGTTGCGCGACTGCCTGTGATACGTCCATGAAAAAACCTCCCATCTGGTCTGATGGGAGGTTTATCGTCTTGGCGTGGCGTCAGCCAAAACTTATTTGCCGTGCAGGACCACTGGCATCCATGTGTACCCCTTCACGAAGCCGCCCGCAGAAAAGGATGGTTCGTCGAGCACTTCGATATGGCTGAAGCGTTCCATCAGTTCTTGCCAGAGGATTTGCAGCTGTAGTTCAGCGAGACGGTTGCCGACGCAGCGATGGATACCGAAGCCGAACGAGATATGCCGACGGGCATCGGGACGGTCGATGATATAGTCATTCGGGCGGTCCCAGAAGCGTTCATCCCGGTTGCCTGAGACATACCACATGGCAACCTGGTCGCCCTTCTTGATGGTCTGGCCGTGCATCTCGACGTCTTCGAGCGCCGTGCGGCGCATGTGAGCCAGCGGCGTCTGCCAGCGGATCGTTTCGGAGACCATGTTCGGGATCAGCGACAGGTCTGCTTTCAGCTTGTCATATTCTGCTGGGAACTTGTTCAGCGCGTAGACCGAAGCGGTCATCGAGTTTCGGGTCGTGTCATTGCCGCCCACGATGAGCAGAATGACGTTCCCGAGCAGTTCCATTGGCGTCATGTTGCGGGTCTTCTCACCATGCGCGAGCAGGCTGATCAGATCGTTCTTCTGCGGCTGCGCGCCACGCTCCTGGAAGATCTGCATGAAAGTGGCGAGACATTCCATCATCTCGCGCTTCCACTGTTCTTCCCCGCCGGGGCAGATGTCCGGATTGTTCATGCCGGTCGCCATGTCGGACCAATGGGTCAGGTCGCGACGTTTTTCGAATGGATAGTCGAACAGCGTGGCCAGCATCATCGTGGTCAGCTCGATGGAGACGGTGTCGACCCAGTCGAACGGCTCACCAACCGGAAGGGAGTCGAGCAGGCCCTGGGTGCGCGAGCGGATCAGTGGCTCGAATTCCTTGAGCATGTTTGGGGCAACGGCTGGCTGGACCGTCTTGCGCTGTTCAGAGTGGCGCGGTTCATCCATTGCGATGAACATCGGCAGCTCAAAATCTTCCGGTGGGCTGCCCAGCGTGATGCCGCCATGTTCCCAGCTGGAAGAGAAGCGTTTGTGGTCGGTATCGACCGCCATGATGTCTTCATAGCGGGTGATCGACCAGAACGGGCCGACAAAGGAGTCAGCTGTGTAATGCACGGGGGCTTCATTGCGCAGTCGCTCGAAACGATCCCACATCGCCTGTTGCCGCCAGAGTTCCGGATCCTCGGGGTGCAGCTCTGCAAGAGGCAGCGAACTGGCAGGCGGTGCCTTTTCGCCAATTTCGAGATAGCCTTCGAAGAGCGGATCCCGGTGAGTGATCTTTGGGCGCTCCAGGGCAGGGTGATCAAGCAGGTGAACCGTATCAGCAGCCATCAATTTTCCTCCGACAGTAAGCCTTTGTCTCAGGCTCGATTTATGACGTCGGCGTCACCTTAACACGGCTATTCTGAAAAAACTATGACGCAGGCGTCATTTTTTTGCGATATGCCGTTCGCGTTTTGCATTCTGTAGTGCTGCGCGTGTCGCGCGGGCCAGTGACTTTCGTTCTGGCAAGGTCAGGAAACGCCCAATGACATAGGCGGTCTGGCCGTATTCAACCCGCAACCAGCTATTTGCGTTCAGCGGCTCATCGAGTTCGATTCTCGCGAAGGCGGACGGCACAGTCGCTGACTTCTCGCTGCCATTGGCGCCTTTGTGAGTTAACCGCAGCTCTTCAGCTGTCACGACGATTCGGGTTTCTTCCCGCTGTTGTCGGAAGGACATGCGAAATGCAAAGTAGAAGGCGAGGGCATCCAGACCAAAGAAGCCGATCACGGGGATGGCCCCCATCGAGATGAAGGCGATACCCGTCAGGAAGCTGACGCCGCCGACAACTGCCATGACGATGGCGAAACCGCGCTGGCTGAGCGACTGATTGGGCCGAAGAACGGCGTCCATATAGATGATTTCGTTCGGCGCGCTCATATGTCTAAAATAGCATGGCCTTGTGCGAAGGCGAGGGGGCATTAGACAGGCGGAATGACACAGCTCAAATCCACCCCGAAAACCAAGAAGAAGCGCGCTCCGCGCGTTTTTGGACCCGAGAAGGCGACCGCGCTCTTTTCGGCACTTGCCGCAGATCGCCCGGATCCTCGCACAGAACTTGATTTCGTGAATCCGTACACGCTGGTCGTGGCTGTGGCCTTGTCGGCACAGGCCACCGATGTCGGGGTGAACAAAGCCACTGCGAAATTGTTCGCGCTTGCGGATACGCCGGAAAAGATGCTGGCGCTGGGGGAGGCCGGCGTCGCGGAGCACATCAAGACGATTGGCTTGTGGCGCAATAAGGCCAAGAACGTCATCGCGCTGAGCCAGATGTTGCTGGATGAATTCGGCGGCGACGTGCCGCAAACGCGGGAAGAACTTGTGCGCTTGCCCGGTGTCGGCCGAAAGACCGCCAATGTGGTTCTGAACGAAGCCTTTGGGCACCACACAATTGCGGTCGACACGCACATTTTCCGCGTCTCGAATCGGACAGGGCTAGCCCCCGGCAAGACGCCGGACGAGGTCGAAGCCGGGCTGGAGCGCGCGACGCCTGCCGAGTTCAAGAAGGGCGCGCACCACTGGCTGATCCTGCACGGGCGGTATGTCTGCAAGGCGCGCAAACCCGAATGCTGGCATTGCGCCATATCCGATTTGTGCCGGTTCAAACCCAAGACATCTGACCCGTCCGCTGTATCGTCTCTTGGTCCCAAAGCCTGACGGGTAGGGTGTGTCGCGACTGCACTACACGCGGCTTGCCTCCAGTTCGCCCAAATTTAACCAAATCACGGCCACCTCCAACCGACACCGCATCGCACAGGTAAAAATGGAGCGTACCGCATGAACCGCATAGGAAAATTCGTCCTTGGCGCAGCCTCCCTCTTTCTTCTGTCCGGCCTGCCAGCTGTGGCTGAGGATGGCTGGTCGGGGGAGTCTTCCCTCAGCGCAGGACTGACAACCGGGAACACGGAAACGTCTGAAGCCGGTCTCGGCATCGACCTTGATCGCGGTGCCGGCGATTGGAATTTCGGGATTCAGCTCTCCGGGGACTACGGCAAGGAAGATGGCGTTGAGAGCCGTAACCGCTACTTCGGCGCGGTGGACCTGGAGCATGACTTCAACGACACGATGTTCACTTTCGGACGGGCCTCCTATGAGGTCGACCAGTTTACCGGCTTCGACAGCCGTACTTTTGTTGGTGGGGGTGTCGGTTGGCATGTCCTGGATGATGAAGACCATCATTGGACGGTGCGCGGCGGCCCTGGTTTCAAGATTGATGAAGTCAAACGTCAGATCACGACGGATAGCACCGGAACTGTAATGATCACGCCGGCGAGTACTGAAGAGTCACTGGGTGCGGTAGCGCAGTCTGAGTATTTCTATGCCTTCAATGAGGCTGTGTCTCTGAGCAACAAGACCAATGTGGTCTATGGTCAGGAATCCACTCAGATTAACAACAGTATCGGACTGACCGCGGCGTTGAATGGCCACCTCGCGGCTCGCGTGTCCTTCGATGTGCGCCACGACACTGCGCCTCAGCCAACCTATGAGGCAACCGATACCGCCACGAAATTCTCGCTCGTCTACACGCTCGGCGATTAAGGTCGCCTAACCCGCTTTTAGACGGGTCTCCACGGCCTTGGCGATAAGTCCTCCAAGACGTGCGCCCTGTTCCGGATAAAGATATGGCTCGATCAATTCGAGTTCCATCAGGAGCAGGGAGCCGTCAGGATGGCGCAGCATGTCGACCCGGGCGTATAGCGGGATGTCGTCGAGTAGACCGAGTATCGCCCGCGCTACGTCCAGATCCGCCCGGCTCGGCTCGATCGTTTCTTCCTGGCCGCCATAAGTCGACTGAATGCGATAGTCGCCGGGCTTGGCGCGCTTGATCAGCGCGTGCGACAGCTCACCATCAATGAAGATGAAGCTCAGTTCGCCTTCGGTCTGGATCGTCGACAGGAAGGGCTGCACCATCATTGGGTGTGGCATCCTGGGGGCTGGGTCATCTGAGTTCAGCAAGTGCTGACCGCTCGCCCCTGCGCCGACCTGACGCTTGAACACCAGCTTCGTTTCGCCCAGCGCGTCAAAGGCGCTTCGGTACTGATCGTCGGTCATCTCATCAATCCAGAGAGTCGGGATCAGATCTGCGCCGCGAGCTGCGAGATCCTTGAGATAGACCTTGTCGCTGTTCCAGCGGACCAGCGCGGCAGGATTGAACAAGCGTGTCTGAGCCTCAATGGTCTCAAGCGTGGTCAGGAATTCGTCCTGCCGGTCCCAATAATCCCACGTCGTGCCAATCAGCGCGGCGTCATGGTTTGACCAATCAACAGAACTATCGTCCCAACAGATATCCACAATGTCTATGCCACGCTCTGAGAATTCGGGTCTCAATGCGCGCATCATGTAATCGTGCTCGAACGCATCGGACCGCCGGATGGGAGAGCCGGGCTGGGTAACTTGGGAGGACAAATATGCAATTTTCATCCGCAGGCGTTTATCATGCGCAGCTGTTGCGTCCAGCAGGCAGCTCTGGCAATTGGCGCCGAGCAATCAGGGAATCTGTGAAATGAGTGAAATCCGCTTCGATGTCGTCGGCTTGGGAAATGCCATTGTGGATGTGATGTCGAAAACGGACGATGCGTTCCTCGAAAAATGGGGCATTCACAAGAATGCGATGAACTTGATCGAGGAAGATCGTGCAGAAGCCCTGACCAAGGCCGCGGTGGACCCATTCTATACATCTGGCGGCAGTGGCGCCAACACGATCGCCGGTCTTGCGAGCTTCGGCGCACGTGCCGCCTATATTGGCAAAGTCTCCAAGGATGAACTCGGCAGCCAGTTTACACGCGAGATGACCGCGTCGGGTGTGCCCTTTGCGACGAAACCTCTTGAGAGCGGACCCGCCACGGCACGCAGCATCATCTTCGTGACGGAAGACGGTGCGCGGAGCATGAACACATTCCTCGGCGCGTCGGTCCTGTTCTCCAAGGATGACGTGGACGAAAACACCGTGCGGGCAGGGGGCATTCTTTATCTGGAAGGATATCTGTTTGACCGCGAAGATGCCAAGGAAGCGTTTGTCTTTGCCTCAGAAATAGCCAAGGCCGCTGGCCGCAAAGTGGCGCTCACCTTGTCGGATAAATTCTGTGTAGACCGGCATCGTGCGAGCTTTCTTCAATTGGTTCGCAACAATGTCGACATTCTGTTTGCGAATGAGGAAGAACTGCTCTCCCTGTACGAAACGAAAGATTTCGACGCGGCTTTGGCTGCGCTTCAACAGGACACCGCCGTCGCGGCGGTTACGCGCAGCGAGAAGGGATCGGTCGTGATCGGCGCCGGTGACCCCATCAGCGTCAAGGCAGAGCCTGTCGATCAGGTTCTCGATACAACCGGAGCCGGCGACCAATATGCGGCGGGATTTCTGTTTGGAATATCTCGTGGATTGCCGCTGGAGACATGCGCGCACCTTGGTCACATCGCTGCGGCCGAGGTCATCGCGCATTTCGGACCACGCCCGGAACAGTCCTACAAGACACTCGCCGAGCAGGCCGGCATTTACGCCTGAGCCTTCAGAGCCTCTTCGACATAGTCGAGCCGGTCATGCCCAAAGAACATGTCGTCACCGACAAAGAATGTCGGCGCGCCGAATGCTCCTCGGGCAATGGCTAAATCGGTGTTGGCTTTCATGGCGTCCTTGCTGGCGCTTGCCTGAGCGAGTTCCTGAATCTGACGGAAGTCGAACCCTTCCTGCTCGCACATTGCCCGAACCGAATCGTCATCATCTGGTTTGAGTGGGGTTGGGGACGCCCACATATGTTGGAAGCAGGCATCCATGAATCGCTTCTGCTCAGTGGGGTCATTGTCCAGTCCGCAGGTTGCGCGCAACAGATTGCGGGTACTGACCATCGGGAAATAGGGGTTCATCCGAAAGTCCAAGCCATAGCGGGTTGTGCAGCGTTGGAGATCTTTCATCATGTATGCACCCTTCGCCGGCACCATGCCAGGCGGCCTGTTGTCTGTAGCCTGCATTACAGCGCCCAGAAACATTGGCTTGATCACGATATCTGCCCCGGTACGGGCGGATATTTGTTGCACTGCGGCATTGGCCACGTAAGAAAATGGACTGATATAGTCGAAATAGAATTCGAATTTGCCTGCCATGGGACCCTCTCAAATGAGTTTCATTTTGGAACTATGGCAAATCAGTATAGGTGTGTCAGCATGAAATGGTCTGATTTATCCGATAATTGGTGCCCGGTTGCGCGAACGCTTTCACTGGTTGGGGATCGTTGGACGATGCTGATTCTTCGAGACTGCTTCCTGGGCCTGTCCCGTTTCGAACAGTTTATTGCCTCAAGCGGTATGACACGACACATCCTGGCCGACCGCTTGAAACGGCTTGTCGAAGCAGGCGTGCTGGAACGCAAAGCCTATACAACGACGCCAAAACGGTTTGACTATGTGCTGACCGAGAAGGGTCAGGAATTGGCTCCAGCCCTGTTGACCCTGAAGGATTGGGGTAAAAAACACATGCCCGTGCGACGCACGACGTCGGCTTAGTCGTTCAGCAGAGCTTCTACTTTTTTCTGCACAGCACCATAGTCGATCTTGCCGGTTCCGAGGACCGGGATTTCATCAACATGATAGACGCGTTTCGGAACAGACAATTCCGGCACGCCGTGATTCTTGGCCCAAGCGAGAATGTCTTCGCGATTGCTTGCCTTGGTATCGCTGAGCAGAATGACCTGCTCACCCTTGCGGGGATCCGGAAGCGTAACGGCTGCGTGCAGATTGTCGGGCCAGATCGCGCTCGCGCAGTTTTCAACCACCGCCAGAGAGACCATTTCACCGCCAATCTTCGCGAAGCGTTTGACGCGGCCCATGATGCGAATGATCCCACTTTCATCGATCGCCACGATGTCGCCGGTGTCGTGCCAGCCGCCTTCGGGGCGTTCAAGCATGCCGGGGTTTGACGGCCGCAGATAGCCCATCATGATGTTCGGCCCGCGAACATGTAGCCGACCGCCATCTTCGATGCCTTCGACCGGCAGCAGCTTGGACTCCATGCCTGACATGAGACGCCCGACAGTTCCCGGCCGATTGTCTTCCCACTTATTGGCCGCGATGACGGGAGAGGCTTCGGTTGCGCCATAGCCTTCGAGGATTTCGATTTCGAATTTGCGGCGGACCAGGGCGCGGGTTTCATCCTTTACCCGTTCCGCGCCGCACACAGCCAGCCGCACAGAGCTCATGTCACCGTCATTCCCGATCCGGGCATATTGAGAGATGAACGTGTCCGTTGCGAGCAGGATGGTCGACTGGTTCGCACGGATCCGTCGCACGATTTCACGGGGCTGCAGCGGTGAGGGATGGAATATGACCGGGATGCCGGCCACGAGCGGCAAGACCGCACCAACCGTCAGGCCGAAACAATGAAATGTCGGCAGGGGATTGAACAGACTGTCCGTATCGGGGCTGAGACCTATATGTGCCCGTACCTGTTCAACATTTGCCATGACGTTTTCATGACTCAGCACGACCCCTTTGGGCTCGCCCTCTGTGCCAGACGTGAACAGCATGACGCCGGGGGATTTGTAGCGGGACTGTTTCCGGACAAGACCGGGCAGGATGCTCCCTACAGCGGCTATCAGCTTGTTGGCCAATGTCAGGTTTTCCCGCACATCCTCAAGGTAGACGATCTCGGCGGAGCCCGACAATTCTTCCATCAGTGCTTCGAGTCCGCCGAGCTCGACGAACTTGTGAGCCGTGATGATGCGGCTTATCTGACCTGCCTTAAGCGCGGCCTTCAGGTTTCGCGAGCCAGCGGTAAAGTTCAACATGGCGGGAATGCGATTGAAGGCGCTGAGCGCGAAAAACCCAATCACGGCACCGGCGCCGCTGGGCAACATCACGCCGACTGCCTCACCCGATTTGGTTCCTTGGCGCAACGCTGATCCGAGGGCGAGGGACCCCTGAACAAGATCCTTGTAGGTGAGTTGCCGGTCGTCGCCATCAACGAGAATCGTCTTGTCCGCGCCGAATTCCTTTTTCGCGCGAAAGAGCGCGCTGAAAAGGTCGGTTCTGGTGCGAGATGGCTGGTATGGCAAAGGTGCCGGGATGGTCTGTCCGGTCATGATGGCCTTCGTTTCCTCCGAGGCGTTGCCTCATGTTTATTGTAACAATCTGTCATTTATCGACACTGTCGCAACCCCTAATGCAAGATTGCATAAACACTCTGCAGTGTATTTCCCTTGATGAAACAGCTGGTCACGTCCATTTTCACACCATGGCAAATCTCATCGATCTGACGCAGAGCACGCGTAAGCACAGACACCCGGAAAAGCAGTCGCGGCCGGATACGCCGCTCCTGCGCAAACCTGATTGGATTCGTGTTAAAGCGCCGACCTCGCAGGGCTATGCTGAAACGCGCCAGATCGTAAAATCGAAAGGGCTGGTCACTGTTTGTGAAGAAGCCGGATGCCCGAATATCGGAGAGTGTTGGGACAAGAAACACGCCACGATGATGATTCTGGGTGAGATATGCACCCGGGCATGCAGTTTCTGCAATGTTTCCACAGGCAAGCCACTGACTCCGGGCCGGGTAGAAGAAGATGAACCGCGCCGTGTGGCAGAGGCCGTCGCCGAAATGGGCTTGCAGCATGTTGTTATCACATCGGTAGATCGGGATGACCTGTCCGATGGCGGGGCGATGCACTTCGTCAACACGATTCAGGCAATCCGGGCGATGTCACCCGGAACCACAATCGAAATCCTGACGCCAGATTTCCTGCGCAAGGACGGTGCCGAAAATCTGGTGATCGACGCCAAGCCGGACGTATTCAATCACAATCTCGAAACGGTGCCTCGCCTATACCTGTCCATTCGGCCGGGCGCGCGCTACTTTCATTCCCTCAGACTTCTGGAGAAAGTGAAGGACCGTGATCCGACCCAATTCACAAAATCTGGTTTGATGGTGGGTTTGGGTGAAACCAAGGAAGAGGTCATGCAAGTCATGGACGACATGCGGTCAGCGGGAATCGACTTCCTGACCATCGGCCAATATCTGCAGCCGACTCGCAAGCATGCCGCGATCGATCGCTATGTGTCGCCGGAAGAGTTCAAGACATATGAGGAAATCGCCCGCTCCAAAGGTTTCCTGATGGTGTCAGCTTCACCTCTTACCCGGTCGTCGCACCATGCGGGCGAAGATTTTGCCCGGTTGCGGGCTGCGCGTGAGGCCAAGATGGCCGCTGCCGCCGTTTAGGCATGCCGCATTTCTCGAAATCTGTTCGTGTTCCGTATAGTGGGGAGCAGGCTTTCGAGCTTGTGTCCGACATTGCGGCGTATCCGAACTTCATCAAGTGGATCACCGCCATGCGCGTGTCCGAAATGACGGCACGCCAGGATGGCAGCTTTACCTGTATCGGAGAGGCCGCCGTTGGCTTCAAGGGGTTCGTTGAGCGGTTCACCACGCGAGTCGTGGCCGACCCGAATGCCGGCAATGTGGTTGCGTCCCTGGTCAAAGGGCCATTTCGGAAGCTGAAAGCCGAGTGGACGATTCTCGCATCGANCCAGGATGGCTCTGATATTTCGCTTTCAATCGATTATGATTTTCGGAATCCGTTCATCGGCATGCTGGCCGCCGCCAATCAGGAGCTTGCGGTCAACAAGATCCTCTCGGCTTTCCTGGCCGAGGCCGAGCGGCGTTATGGCGGTTCAGCCTAGGCGATCTGCATCTGGATCTGTTTCAGCGCGCATTCCATTGCCGCGAGACGAATCTGCTCACGTCCGATATCGCCAACCTGAAGCATTTCATGAATGACGGCGCGATTTTCGCGCGCACACGCCACATGGACGGTCCCCACTGGTTTCATGGGGGTGCCACCACCGGGGCCAGCTACGCCTGTGATGGCAACGGAGATATTAGCGCGGCTGGCGTCCAGCGCGCCTTCTGCCATCATGCGCGCAACGGGCTCGGACACGGCACCATAGTCAGCCATGACATCGCCAGCGATGCCCAGCATTTCTTCTTTGGCGCGGTTGGAATAGGTGACGAAGCCCCGTTCGAACACGGCGGAGCTGCCGGGGATGTCTGTCAGCAGGCCTGCAAGAAGGCCACCTGTGCAGCTTTCGGCCGTGCAGATGCGCAGGCGAGCTTGAGCCGCGTCGTCGAGGATCAACATTGCGAGATTTCGGAGTCGGTCTGGAAACATGTGGCGCACGATATGGGGAGTTCGGCCTGCCGTGAAGAGCAGATTTGAGCCTCAGTCGGTCGTCGTTGGGTAAAGCGTGACGACGGCCTCGGCGGCGATGCCCTCCCGGCGACCGGTAAAGCCAAGCCCTTCGGTTGTCGTTGCTTTCACGCTCACTGCTTCCAGAGGCAGGTCGAGCAACTCCGCGGTCCGAACCCGCATACCTTCCCGATGCGGTTTCACCTTCGGTGTTTCACAGATCACGGTGATGTCGCAATTTCCTATGGCTAGCCCCAGCTCGCCGACGAGCCGTTGGGCATGCTTGAGGAACATGCCGCTATCGGCATCCTTCCACCGGTCATCGCTTGGCGGGAAGTGATCGCCAATATCGCCAAGTGCAGCCGCACCCAGAATTGCGTCGGTGAGGGCATGCCAGGCAGCATCTGCATCAGAATGCCCCTTCAGCGACGCGGAGTGCGGGATTTTTACGCCGCATAACGTGACATGATCTCCCGGTTCAAAAGCATGGACGTCGAACCCCTTTCCGATACGCATATGACTGACTGGCGGTGCCATGAGCCTCGAAACCATATCGAAATCCTCGGGATAGGTGATTTTGTGCAGCCGGTCCGAGCCGCGCACCAGTTTTACTTCGATGCCTTGCGCCTCAACCGCTGCCAGGTCGTCAACCAGATCATCACTCGCCTCTTCGAGTGCGTGCGATATGGCGCCAAACCGGAAGGCCTGAGGGGTCTGGACGCGGAACAGGGCCTCGCGGGAGACGGTCTCCAGGGTGTTGTCCGTCTGTCGTTTCAACGCATCCTGGACGGGCAGGGCAGGTGCTGCAGCAGCATGTGTGTTCAGGGCGTCCAATAGAACATCGATCACCTTATGGGTCAGCCCCGGTCTTGCCGCATCATGTATCAGGACGATTGCGTCGTCTTGCGGGGCATTGATCGCATTGAGCCCGTTGCGGACGGATAGTGTGCGAGTGGCTCCACCGGATACGCATAGGCAGTGTGTTGGAGTGAAATCCTCCGGGACATCCGAACCTGTAACGACAATAATCTCATCAATACGAGGGTGTGTCCTGAAAGCCTCAATTGACCACTCGATGACTTGTCGGCCATTGAGATCGCACCACTGTTTCGCACGTGCACTCTCTGCCCGTCGACCTTGGCCTGCGGCGACTATGATGGCGATCACCTTGTTCATACGACGCTTTTTATGGGAGGTCGCAAAGGTTGGCTACAGGTGATTGTGGCGACATTCGCGGAAAACTGCTTGCATATTGTGCACTTGCGAAAGTCTAAAAAAACGGAAAGATAGTAGAATGACCAATTTTCGGGCACCTCGAGTATGGCTCGCGCCGATGTCCGGCGCGACAGATGCGCCGATGCGTCGTCAAGCAAGTCGCTTTGGCGCACCTGCTGTCGTGTCAGAAATGGTTGCCGGTGACATGCTCGCTGCAGCTCGTCCGGATGTGGTGCGTCGCACATGTCGTCATGATGGCCAGGGGCACTGGATCGTCCAACTCGCGGCCAGCCGTCCTGAGGCGATGCTGAGGGGGGCGCAACTGTTGCGTGAGACCGGCGTCGACGTGATCGATATCAATATGGGGTGTCCGTCTCGTCAGGTGACGGGCGCGCAGTCAGGTTCTGCCCTGATGCGGGATGTGCCTCTGGCGCTCGAAATCATTCAAGCTGCCCTCGATGGTGCAGACGGCCTGCCCGTGACATTGAAAATGCGCCTTGGCTGGGACGACCAGAGCTTGAACGCGCCGGAGATCGCGGTCGCCGCTGAGCGGATGGGAATTTGTATGCTCACCGTGCATGGCAGGACGCGATGCCAATTCTACAAAGGCAATGCCGACTGGGCGCGGGTTGCTGACACGGTNGCGGCTGTATCCCTGCCAGTGATCGTGAATGGCGACATAGANANGCCCGAAGATGCTGATGTTGCACTGGCTCAGTCGGGGGCACATGGCGTCATGATTGGTCGCGCCGCCATGGGGCGTCCCTGGCTGCCGGGTCAAATCAACGCTCATCTCGAAGGTCTAACCTTTCAGATGCCTGGCCTTTCAGAGCAGATTGATAGTCTGCTTGAGCAGGTTTCGGATAGTGTTGAACTCTACGGAGAGTTTCTCGGTCTTCGCACGGTACGCAAGCACGTTTCGGCGGCGATTGATGCTGTCCAACTTCCGCTCGAATCTGATGAGCGGCGGAGGCTTCGCTCACGGCTCTGTCAAATCGCCGATTTCGAAGAACTGAAATCGGCGCTTCGTGCCGTCTACTCAAGATCCAGAGAAATGGAGGCCGCCTGATGGCCAGCGACGTCGCCATGTCAGCTCCGCGGTTGGGAGATCTGTCTCCTATTGCGTTGTTGCTGATTGATTCACGCAGGAAAGTTGTTGAGGTAAACGCAGCAGCGGAAAGCCTGTTGCAGCTGTCTCGTCGGGGCCTCCGCAGCAAACCTCTCAGCGAGATAGTCTATCACGACTCCCCGGTCTTCGAACTGCTTGACCGGGCCCATCGAACCGTGGGCGATATTACTGCGCCGGGGACTCCGATCACCGGCCCTGGTCTTATGTCGCGACAGATCTGCGATATCTGGGTCAGATCAACTGACGACAATGGTTTCATGATCGCGATGTGTGAAGCCGCGACGCGGGACGTGAATGAGTCTGCCGCCGGTGTTGCTGGTTTCGGCCGCATTCTGGGTCATGAAGTGAAAAACCCGCTCGGCGGCATTATCGGGGCCGCGCAATTGCTCGAACGCCAATCGGTCGATGGCCAGTCCGAGTTGTTGTCAATCATCAAGGAAGAGGCCCGGCGCATCGAGCGACTGGTGAACCGCCTTTCGGCGTTCGAGCTGTTTTCAGCGCCGCACATGGAGCCTTTCAATATCCACGCTCTCCTGGAGCGCGTTTTGGCCTCGGAACGTGCCGCGATGGGGAGCAAGGTGGAATTCAAACGGGACTTTGATCCATCCCTTCCACCAGTGATCGGGGATTCTGATCATCTGCAGCAGGCTTTCCAAAATCTCATCCGCAATGCTGCGGAAGCCGCGATGGACGGCGACACGCCGGGCAAGGTGACGGTAAGAACCTCCTATGCCGCCGGTCTTTCTTTCCGCCAGGCGCGACTGGGTGCAGGTCTTCGCCGCGCAATGCTGGTTTCGGTAGAAGACACCGGCAAGGGCATAGCCCGCAATCGCCAGAGTACCATTTTTGAAGTTTTCCAAAGCAGCAAGTCTGGGGCCCGTGGGCTTGGACTGTCGATTGTAAAGGAAGTCGTGACCGCTCATGGCGGCCAGATTCGTGTAGACAGCGTGCCGGGCTCGACGCGCTTTTCAGTGTTGTTACCGCTTGGTACTGGGGAAAAGACCGATGGCTGAGAAAACCGTTCTGCTTGCAGAAGATGATGCAAGCATTCGATTGATTGTGAACCAGACCCTCGTGGCTGCGGGCTATGAGGTCCGGGCGACGAGTTCCCCTGAGGCCTTGGAGCGCTGGGTGCGTAACGGGGAGGGCGACGTGGTCGTCTCGGATGTGTTCCTTGGGGACGCCTCCATTTTTGACCTGCTCCCTTCGCTGAAGCTCGCCAGGCCTGATCTGCCCTTCATCGTCATGAGTGGCCAGAATACAATCCTGACGGCAGCCTCNGCTGCGCAGCATGGTGCGTTTGACTATCTGCCCAAGCCATTCGACATCGACACGCTGTCCGGGCTTGTCCAGCGCGCCTTGAAATCACAACCGAAAGTTTCGGCCCGCGCGATCAATCCTGAATCTCAAAAGGCCATCAGCGACGCCGGTCTACCGTTGATTGGGCGGTCTGACGCGATGCAGGAAGTCTATCGGATCATCGCGAAAGTGATGAACACCGATCTGACTGTGCTGATTGAGGGAGAGAGCGGGACCGGCAAAGAACTGGCGGCGCGTGCAATCCATCAACTTGGTGACGCGAAAAATGGAAACTTCGTCGCTTTGGATCTTGCGGCACTACCTGCTTCGGAAATCAATCGTCAGCTATTTGGCCACAATGGCGAACAAGGCGCTGTCCACCAGAAAGGCGGCACACTTTATCTGGACGAGATTGGTGATCTTCCCGCTGAAGCGCAGACGCAGCTTGTGAAGTTGATGCGAGATTCAAGTGGCGCGCGGATCATTGCATCCACCCGCAGAAACCTCGGTAGGCTGGTTGATGACGGCAAGTTCCGCGAGGACCTCTATTATCGATTGAACGTGGTGCGGCTGACCATGCCGCCCCTGCGGCTTCGCAAGGAGGACATTCCTGAACTCGCTCGCTTTTCTCATCCGGGCGCAGCGACAGGGTCTGGCCGCGAAGACGCTCGACAAATCAGCGCTTGATCTGCTCACCGCCTATGATTGGCCGGGCAATGTGCGTGAACTTGAAAACCTCGTCTTGCGGCTGGCGGTGCTTTGTCCCGACGAGACGATCACATTGCGCGATGTGGAGCGGGAGCTGCGCGCCGGCGCAAGCGAGCAGAAGGGATCGAGTGCCGGCTTTGAAAAAGACATCGAAACCCTGTTGCACCGCTATGTGATGGGCGACCTCATAGCGAGCGGTGACCATGAGGATTCAAGCGTGTATTCCAACGTCATAGATCAGGTTGAGCGGCCTCTGATCCGGTTGGCTCTTTCAGTGACTGCGGGCAACAAGGTCAAGGCGGCACAATTGCTGGGCATGAACCGCAACACATTGCGAGCCAAGATCAATGCATTGGGTATTGCAGAAGAGTGATTGACTGCATCGACGACTGTGGCTTTACTGCACCACTGTTGCTTTTGAGGCACGAAAGTGTGACTTAAGCGCAACTGGGCCGGGGCGGCCATGTGTAGAGCGGTGTATCGTTGTCGAATGTACTGAGCCAGCAAGCCACCAAGGCCAGTTGGGCACTCTTTGAAGGTCTCTTTATCATTGCGGCTCTCGTCGCCGTGTTTGCGACCTTCATTGCCATCTCTGGAGTCGATCCTGACAATCCGACCGCGGCGCCACACCTTGGCTGCTCGGACTGAACTTTGTCGTTATTATTGTGCTCGCGACCATCATTGTTCGTGAGTACCTGACGATCCAGTCAAACAGCGAGAGTGAAGGACGCGGCAGGCTGGCCCGCCGTTTCGTCATGCTGTTCGGTTTCTCCGCGCTTGTTCCATCGGCCATCGTCGCGGTTTTTCTGGGAGCCATTTTTACCCAAGGCCTGGATAACTGGCTTGGAGAGCGCGTCGATTCCGTCATGGAAAAGAACGCCGAAATCTTTCGTACCTATGTCGATAATTTCGAGACTACGTTTGACGTGGATGTGCGCCTCGCCGCGCTTGATGTTGAAAACTTCGCGCGTGAAGTTGAGGCCAATCTCACAGACGCAGAAGCCGCCAGAAACCTGTCATCTGAAGCGTCCCTCGCATTCTCGGAAGGCTTGCGTTCGGAACTCGCCTTTCGCGATTTCCTTACCATCGCCATTTTGGGGGCCGATGGTGTTGAACTGATTGCTCAGGAGAGCGTGCAGGATGCGATCCTGATTCCGCCCCCGGCGCCTGCCTTTGAAGAGGCGGACCGGGGCGAGATTGCGACCACGCTTTATGAAAATCGAGGCATCGCAACAGCCCTGATCCATATTACGGAACCGCTGGATGGATACATCTATGCGGTGAAGAATTTTGATCGGAACGCTGCCGTGCGTCTCCGCGAAGCCGAAGCCGAAATCATTCAATACAATAATGCCAAGCGGCAGGGTGGTCGGTTGCAGACGATTTTCGCCATTGGCTATGCGCAAATCGCGGCGCTGGTTCTGCTGCTCGCTGGTCGACTGGGCCTCGAAGCAGCTGGTCGGGTGACCGGCCCCATTGGTCGCCTTGCAATTGCAGCTCACACCGTTCGCGACGGAGATCTCACTGTTCGCGTTCCTGTGACGGGTGCTAAGGACGAGGTCTATGCTCTGAGCCAGTCGTTCAATGCGATGACAGAGCAATTGTCAGAACAGCGAAATGCGCTCATCCAGGCGCGCGAAGTGGAAGAAGACCGTCGGCGCTTTGTCGAGACATTGCTAGCGGAAGTCAGCGCGGGCGTTATCCGTATGGATGGCAATATGGTTGTCACGCTTGCCAACAGGTCCGCCGGAGATCTGCTCGGGATTGATGCGATTGAAGACGGTGAGAGCCTGGGCGCGGTGGCACCTGACTTCGTTCGATATGCTCACGATACATTACAGCAGAACTCTCCGGTCGATGCGTCTATCGACATCAATCGCAACGGTGCCATACGACACTTCAGGCTCAAGACAGCGCCAGATCCGGCCGGCGGCTGCGTTTTGACCTTCGATGATACAACGCGGCTTGTGAATGCGCAGCGACAGTTGGCCTGGCGAGATGTCGCCCGTCGCATCGCGCATGAGATTCGCAATCCACTGACGCCTATTATGCTGTCCACGGAGCGCCTGAGGAGGCGTTATGCCGACAAGATTGATGACACTGACGGCGTATTTGACCGGTGCATCGAAACAATTCTGCGTCAGGTTGGCGATATTGGCCGAATGGTTGAGGAGTTTTCTTCATTCGCTCGCATGCCGAAGCCGAATGCCAGCCAGTTCGATATGACGTCCCTGTTGAAAGCGACCAGCTTTTCTCAAGGCATGGTTACGCCGGATATTGTCGTGGAGTTTGAATCAGAGCTTGAAAAGGTCCCCTATCTTGGCGACGAACGCCTGATCGGTCAGGCGCTGGGCAATCTGCTCAAGAACGCTGCAGAGGCGATCGAGGGCATGCCGGAAGAGGCTGAGGTGCGTGGCCAAATTCGAGTTGTGCTCTCGGATACCGACAAGGGCGTTGATATTACCATCGAAGACAATGGTCCCGGATTTCCAGAGGACGCACGCGACCGCTTGCTGGAGCCATACGTCACGACGCGCGAAAAGGGGACCGGACTTGGTCTGGCCATCGTCAATCGAATTATAGTTGATCATGGTGGCTCTATCTCGCTTCAGAACAGGCTTGATGGGATGCGCGGGGCGCGAGTGCGCGTTTGGCTGCCGCACAATGCGATGCGGGTGCACGACGCTTTTGAAGTGACGCCCGAAGAAGAAACAGATGAATCACCGGCACGTGCCGGACTAGTGTAGAGGAGCCTGCGTTATGGCCTTGGACATTCTTGTGGTTGATGACGAACCAGATATCCGTGAACTGATTGCGGGTGTGCTGGGAGATGAAGGCTATTCAGCCCGTACGGCCGACACCGCCGAAAGCGCTCTTGAGGAAGTCCGTGCACGAACGCCACGGCTCGTGGTGTTGGATGTCTGGCTTCAGGGCAGTGGAATGGATGGGCTGTCGCTCCTCAAATACCTGAAGTCGATTGATCCAATTCTTCCAGTCATCGTGATAAGCGGTCACGGCAACATCGAAACAGCCGTCGCGGCGATCCGGCGTGGAGCCTATGACTTCATCGAGAAGCCGTTCAAGACTGATCGTCTATTGCACATGGTGGAGCGCGCAATCGAGTCCGCGGCGCTGAAATACGAGAATGCTGCGCTGAAGAACAGAGCCGGTGACAATGAAGAATGGATCGGAGACAGTCAGGCGGCTTCGGCATTACGAGCTTCGATTGAGAAGGTAGCGCCAACGAATTCCAGAGTGATGATCTCCGGGCCAGCCGGGTCCGGCAAGGAACTTGCCGCGCGGCTCATCCATCGTAATTCCCTGCGCGAAAATGGCCCCTTCATTGTTGTGAACGCGGCCACCATAGCGCCGGACCAGATGGAGAGCGCCCTGTTTGGCGAAGAGGACTCCCAGGGTCGGACAACCCGAATTGGCCTCTTTGAAAAAGCTCATACCGGCACACTGTTGCTTGATGAGGTGGCTGACATGCCACTGGGGACCCAGAACAAGATTTTGCGGGTCCTGACAGAGCAGCGCTTTCAACGGGTAGGCGGGAAGTCGGACGTGACCGTAGATGTTCGGGTCATGTCGGCCACCACCAAGGATATTCGTCATGAAATTTCGGAAGGCCGCTTTCGTGAAGATCTGTTCTATCGGTTGAGTGTCGTGCCGTTGCGGGTCCCGTCGCTTGCAGAGCGGCGAGACGATATTGGGGACCTCGTCACATACTTTACCAACCGGATCGCTGATTCTTCTGGCCTTACGCCTCGTACGTTTTCAGCGGAGGCCATGGCCGTTCTTCAATCGATGGATTGGCCTGGCAATATCCGGCAGTTGCGTAATGTGGTGGAAAGAATCCTGATCCTGTCGCCATCTGACTCCAGCCGTCCGGTAAGTGTTGATGAGCTGCCGCGCGAATCGTCCGGTATTCCGGGGGATGTTGGCAAAAGCGGATCGGCAGAGCTTGTCGGATTGTCTCTGCGTGATGCGCGAGAACAGTTTGAGCGAGAGTATCTTGCGCTTCAGATCACCCGATTCAATGGCAATATTTCTCGTACTGCCGAGTTCATCGGTATGGAGCGTTCGGCCTTGCACAGAAAATTAAAGGCTTTAGGCGTAAACTCGAATCTTACTCGTCAGGACGGCTGAGGCCGTTGAGGGGCTGTAGACCATGCATGTTCTGATTTGCGGTGCGGGCCGCGTGGGGCACGGAATTGCCCGGCGCTTGGCGCGCGAAAAGCATGATATCACGATCATTGATGAAAATCCGGACTTGGTGGACCAGGTGTCTACGGATTTGGACGTGCGTGGCTTCACGGGCCATGCCGCGCATCCCGATGTGTTGAAAAAGGCGGGCGCTGCTGACTGCGAAATGATTATCGCGGTGACGCATTTCGACGAAATCAACATGGTGATTTGCCAAATCGCCCACACGCTTTTTTCCGTTCCATACAAGATCGCGCGCGTGCGAGAGCAATCCTATATCGATCCGGCGTGGAAGAATGTCTTTTCGCGGGAAGGCCTCCCGATCGATATGGTCATTTCGCCCGAAGTTGAAGTCGGTGAAGCAATCCTTCAGCGTTTCCGCACGCCTGGCGCAGTGATGAGTGCGACATTTGGCAAGGGTAAGGTACGCCTGCTTGGTCTGGAGATCGATGACAGCAACCCTCTATTGGACACACCTGTAGATCAGCTGCGGGGCCTTTTTCCCGACCTGTCAGCCAGAATTGTCGGGATAGGGCGGGGCGACTCGGTTCGCGCGCCTCGCGCAACTGATGTGCTGAAAGTGGGAGATCGTGCCTATGTTGCCGTTCTTGATGAACATGCCGACCGACTGACGTCTATCTTCAACCGGGAATCGGAACAGTCCGGGCATGTCGTGATTGTTGGCGGGGGCAATGTTGGTCTCTATGTTGCCACCACGTTGGAGCGCGAAGGCAAGAACCGCATCCGCCTCATTGAGCACAATGTGGAACGGGCCAATGAAGTCGTGTCCGAGGTCAAGCGAACGATCGTCATTCAGGGCGATGGGCTGAACCCTGATATCCTTGCGGAAGCTGGTGCGCCGAAAGCCGACTTCGTGGTTGCGATTACCAATGACGACAAGGCCAATTTGCTGATTTCCAATTTGGCCAAACGTGCGGGCGCAAAACGTACTCTGGCACTCGTGAATGCGACTGACTGGCTGGGCTGGCACGTGATCTGCGAGTGGATGCTGTTCTCGATCCGCGGGCCCTCACGGTCTCACAGATCCTGCTGCGCATGCGTCGGGGGCGTATTCTTGGGCTTCAGTCCATTGAAGATGGCAAAGCGGAAGTTGCAGAGGGAATAACGCTCGAGTCGTCGTCGCTGATCGGCAAGCCGCTTGGCTATGATGATTTGCCGGAAGGCATGACCGCTGCTGCTGTCATACGCGGCAAGGAAGTATTCATTGCCGGACCTGATGTTACAGTCCAAGCCGAAGATCATCTGATCATATTCTATCAGGAAGAGATGGTTCGAAAGGTTGAAAAGTACTTCCGGGTCAGTCCGGACTTTTTCTAAATCATGTACTACGCTTCTGTCGTCCGCGTTCTTGCTTTCTTACTGCTGATCGTCGCTGCCGCCAGCATTCCGTCAATCTTCATGGCGATTGCAGCGGGTGAAGACAGCCAGACCTTTGCCTTCGGCACGATGGTCCTGTGTATTGTCGTTGTATCAAGCAGCGTTCTGCTGCTCACACCCAAACCGGATAGGAAGGCCCGACCCTCCGATGCGTTGGGAACGGTTATCCTGTGGTGGTTTATCACGCCGGTGGCGACTAGCTTGCCGTTTGTGCTGGGGGTCGAAAACGATAGCGTTCTCAGCGCGATACATGAGGCGACTGCTTGTCTTACGACCACCGGACAATCGGTCATTTCTGTCCAGAACAATGAGTGGCCAATCAGCCTGGTTGTCTGGCGCGGCATGCTGCACCTATTGGGAGGACTCGCCACCATAACGGTAGCTGCCAGCGTGTTGGCTGCGCTCAATCTCGGCGGTCCGGGCATTCATCGAACCGTCTTGTTTACCGTGCCGGAAACAAGCTTCTTCAATGCTGTCCCGCGCGTCGCCCGCGTGGTCAGCATATTGATGGTAATTTCAATACTCGCCCTGTTCTCCGCTATGGGGGTTCCGGCCGAACGCGCCTTGGGCGACTCGGTGAGTGCGCTGACAACTGGCCTGGTGCACCCACAAGGCATCATGCGCGCACCACTGGACACAGGACCATCTATCGTTTTGGGCATTGGTCTACTAGTTGGAGCCATGGGCCTGGCGATCTGGTTGCCGCTGAAGGACCGGAAGCCGCTCAAAGCTGTTACGGACCCTGAAGTTACACTTTTCGTAGGATTGCTATTCGTATTTGTCGGTTTTGCGGTGGCGTCCGATCTCAATGTAACGGAGGGATTGTCTTGGGCTTTGTCAGCCTTGTCGACGTCCGGCCTCTCTCTGTCTGACCCTGCAGATTACAACCGCATTCCTCTTCCTGTGCTGGTTTTGCCGGCCTTGATCGGCGGGTCGGCGCTGTCTGCAGCGGGCGGAGTCAAAATTGCGCGTTTCATTGTGCTGGCCCGAAGGGCTGGTCAGGAATTCCGTCAACTCGGATATCGGCAGTCGGTCTTGGGATTTCGTTTCCGGGATCGAGAATTGAACGAACGAAGCGTGATAGGGGTCTGGGTTTATCTGATCGGTTACGTACTCTCGATATTCCTGCTCATGTCCGGTTTTGCCTTTCTGGGGCTGGATTTCATCCCGGCCATACGTCTCTCTATTGGCGGTCTGACCAATTCAGCAGCCGTTCTGGGGAGCTATCCAGTGGACTTAACTGGGCCTGCGCAAGCATTGATCATTTTTTCAATGATTCTCGGGCGATTGGAGGTTTTAGCCCTGATTCCAGCCCTTTCCCTCAGCTTTTGGAGGGGGTAACGGCTGTTCGCACTTGCACTGAAGCTGTAATCCCGTTAGCGCGACACATAACAAGAACAGGCCAGATTGGATTCCCGTCATGTCCGCCGACAAAAAACAGAATTTGCAAGACACCTTCCTGAATGCCGTCCGGAAGTCCCGGACTCCCCTGACAGTCTTCTTGGTCAATGGCGTTAAACTTCAGGGTGTGGTGACTTGGTTTGACAATTTCTGTGTTCTGCTTCGCGGTGACGGACGCCCACCACAGCTTGTTTACAAGCACGCCATCTCTACAATTGCTCCAAGCGCCCCGGTGCAGTTGTTTGATGAGGAAATGGATGCGGACTAGGCCATTTTGACTGACAGGATGATTGATCGCACGCCAGTGCCCGAGGTGGCTGGCGTGATTATCCCTTGGTTTACACCTGCAAACAGACCCACCGAAGACCGTCTGCAAGAAACGGCAGGCCTCGTGGAAGCGCTTGGCTGTAATTTGGCCTTCCTGCGCGCTGAACATGTTCGCAAAGTGAATTCGTCGGTCTTGCTGTCGGGAGGTATTCTTGATCGATTGGCCGAAGACCTCCGCCAGAATGATTGCACCGTCGCTGTCGTAGACGGTGACCTGACACCGGTTCAGCAACGCAACCTCGAGCGAAAGCTTGAAGTGAAGGTCATCGACCGGACAGGCCTGATCCTCGAAATATTCGGCTTGCGCGCCCGGACCAAGGAGGGCCGTCTTCAGGTCGAATTGGCCCGCCTCCTTTACGAGCGGTCGCGACTGGTGCGGACCTGGACCCACCTTGAGCGCCAGAGGGGCGGTGGCGGCTTCCTGTCTGGTCCCGGTGAAAGCCAACTCGAAGCAGACCGGCGGATGCTGGACGACAAGATCCTGCGGCTGCGCCGTGATCTGGACGATGTGAAGCGCACGCGCGCCGTGCAAAGGGCAGGGCGCAAGCGGAGCGGAAAGCCCGTGATTGCGCTGGTGGGCTACACCAATGCCGGCAAGTCGACCCTGTTCAACCAGATGTCCGGCGCTGACGTATTCGCGCGGGACATGCCGTTTGCGACGCTCGACCCCACGATCCGCAGGTTTGACCTGCCGACCCTCGGCGAAGCGGCCTTGATCGACACAGTCGGGTTCATCACAGATTTGCCGACCCATCTGATCGACAGTTTCCAGGCGACGCTGGAAGAGGCCATGCAGGCAGACCTCCTGGTCCATGTGCGCGACCGGTCGAGCCGGGCAGATCTGGAACAGGCCGAAGATGTGATGATCGTGCTGGAGCAATTGGAGGCCGAGACCGGCCTGCCATTGCCGCCCATGATTGAGGTCTGGAACAAGGCCGACCTGCTTCCGGATGATCGTGCCGAGGCGCTCGCCTTCTCTGCGCGTGGGCCACTCGATACACCGGCTGTGCTTGTTTCGGCGTTGACGGGAACAGGGATCAACGAATTGCTCGATCTCATTGAGGCCGTTCTGTTGAAGGGCGCGACCGAGATCGAGTTGGAGCTGGGGACAAAGGACGGGCGGGCCCGGGCCTGGTTGCACCGCAACGGGGAAGTCCTTTCGGAGACGACATTGGACAGCGGGAACGTTGTGATGACAGCGCGCCTGCCCAATGACAGGCTGGGTCAATTCTATTCCGAATTTCCAGACTTTAATCCTGCCTGACGCGCTCCTGCTGTTTCACGCGCTGCCATAGAGATTCCTGCGCGTCGATATCGAGCGCTGCAAAGTCCTGACCATCCTGTTCAGCGAGTCCTTCCATAGCGCGGAAGCGGCGTTCAAATTTGGCATTGGCGCGTCGCAGGGCCTGTTCCGGATCCACATTGAGGCGGCGGCTGAGATTGGCCGCAACGAACAGCAAATCGCCCAGCTCGTCTTCTATCTTGTCTGGGTCGCCGGTTTCGATGGCTTCGCGTACCTCGCCGGTTTCCTCAGCCAGCTTATCGAAGATGTCATCAGCCTCGGTCCAGTCAAAACCTACTCGCGCTGCCCGCTTCTGGAGTTTCTCGGCGCGTAGCAGAGCTGGCAGGGCGAGCGCAACGCCATCCAACGCGCTGGCGGGGTCTTCGGGTTGTCCTTTGGCAGCGCGTTCTTGCGCCTTGATCACTTCCCACGCGGCGACCTGTTGATCCTCGGTTCTTGAGCTTTCATCGCCAAACACGTGCGGATGGCGGCGAATCATTTTTGGCATTGATTGCCTCGACCACATCCGTGATCTCGAAGGCGCCAGCTTCTCTGGCCATCTGACTGTGGAAAACGACCTGAAAGAGCAAGTCACCCAGTTCTTCCTTCAGTTCATCCATATCGGCGCGCTGAATTGCATCGGCCACCTCGTAGGCTTCCTCAATTGTATAAGGTGCAATCGTCGAGAAGTTCTGCGCAACATCCCACGCACAGCCCGTGTTCTTGTCTCGAAGTTTCGCCATGATGTCGATCAAGCGAGCCATGGCTTCGCTAGCAGGCGAATAGGAATTGATGTCGTCGGTCATTGAAACCGACTAGCCTGACTCTCCTGCGGAATCGACTGATTGATTGACAATTTGTCGATGTCGCGTGACCTGAATGGGCGGGTACATCAGTGTGGCATCGCATGCGCCTGGCGCTTGGGCTCCGGTTCGGTCTGCCAAGGATGCCTTAGACCAAGGTGCGCCGCCGATTGCAAAGCTTTCTGGTTTGTCGACGAACGAGTCGCTACGATGAGTCGGACTTGCGTAATCTGCCAAAACGAGGATGCCTGATGTTCATGACGCCCGAATGTGTTGCGCCGACAGGATGCACGCTAGGTGAGGGGCCGCTCTGGAGCCCATCCGAAGGATTCCTTTGGTGGGTGGATATCAAGCGGGCGAAACTGCACAGATTCAATCCAAGAACCGGCAATACACGACGCTATGACTTGCCCATAAAAGCCAGTACGCTTGCTCTGTATGATGGTAGCATACTTATGGCCGGTGACAGGGAAATCGGAGTCTACGATCCGTCGACCGAAGCCTATGATCGACTTGCCGTGCTGGTTGAGGAGCCGAAAACAAATCGCACGAATGACGGCGGCATCGCGCCGGACGGGTCCCTATGGTTCGGTACAATGGACGAATCCGAAAAGGAACCGAAGGGTGGCTACTACAAGTTCAGCCTGGATGGGTCAGTTGACGCGCTACGCCTGCCATCGGTCCTAATTACCAATACGTTCCAATTTTCTCCAGACGGCCGGAAGTTCTACACATGCGATTCTGCAGAACAGGAAATTCTGTCTTTTGATCATGATCTAGAGACCGGCAAGCTGTCCGGGCGAAAGGTTTTATCTGATACTTTCGAGCTAGCGGGCTATCCAGATGGTTCGGCCATTGATTCGGAAGGCTGTCTTTGGACCTGCCTGTGGGATGCATCTCGAGTCATTCGACTGACCCCGGATGGAGAGATTGACCGGATTATCGTTCTTGCAGCAACACGCCCAACCAGCGTGGCGTTTGGAGATGACGACTTGAAGACGCTGTTCATAACGACCGCGCGATCCGGCTTGTCCTTTCCGCAGCTGGATGCCCGACCCTTATCAGGCAGCCTGTTTGCGATTCGGGTGGATGTTCCGGGTTTGCCGCCTCGCGAATTTGGCAAACCGCTTTGAGCTCAAGCGTTCCCTTGCAGGACCTGCACAAGACACCACCTAGCCTAGACAATGCCAGCAGTGTACTTAACCGTGGACGTGGCGGCTCAAAACCGCTAACTCCCCGCTTTTCAAGAGAGAGTCGGAATGGCCGATAAGGTGAAAAAGAAACGCGTAGGTCCTATTACCTTCTTTCGGCAGGTTCGTGCCGAAGGGAACAAGGTGACGTGGACGTCCCGTCAGGAAACGATCCAGGCGACGATTTTTGTCGTTATCATGTCTATCCTGATCGCCCTTTTTCTGTTCTTAGCCGATTTCGTCATCAATTTGGCCGTTAAGGCGATAACGGGCCTCTGAGACCAGAACGGCCCGTCAACATTTCATTAGGGAGCGCGTAGGCCTCATGGCTGAAGCCAAATGGTACATTGTCCATGCTTATTCCAACTTCGAGAAGAAGGTCGCTTCGACCATTCTCGAACAAGCGGAACGCAAAGGACTGGCAGACCTGATTGAAGACATGCAGGTGCCGACCGAAGAAGTCGTCGAAGTCGCGCGCGGTAAGAAGAAGACCGTCGAGCGCCGGTACTTCCCGGGCTATGTCCTTATGAAGGCCGTCATGACGGATGATGTCTATCACCTCGTAAAAGACACGCCGAAAGTGTCAGGCTTCCTCGGCGCAGAAGGTGGCAAGAAACCCCTTCCAGTTCGCCAGCGTGAAGTTGATCGCATTCTTGGCTCCTCTACCGATTCAGCTGCCGAGCGTCCGCGTCCGCAGATTTCCTTCGAAATCGGCGAACAGGTTCAGGTCAACGATGGCCCGTTTCAGGGCTTTGAAGGTTCTGTTGAAGAAATCGATGAGGAAAACGGTCGCCTCAAGGTCACGGTTTCCATTTTCGGCCGCGGAACACCGGTCGATCTCGAGTTCGAGCAAGTCGCTAAAGTCTGATTTGCCAGACGAATCAGGTAGAGCGCAGTTCGCTACCGGGTTTTGCTTGAAACAAAACGAATTGAGCGGTATTTCCCGCTCATCGTGCCGCCTTAGCTCAGTTGGTTAGAGCACTAGATTGTGGATCTAGGGGTCCCCCGTTCGAGCCGGGGAGGCGGTACCATTTTTTTCTTGTCAATTGTTCCCGACCATTGAAAACATTGGCAATTTGCAAGTTCCAAAAGTTTGACGAGTCGGCAACAATCTGTTGCAATTGGGTCGCGGTTATAAAAAATGCCGCTATTCAACTGATACGCGACTCTAATAGGGCTCGAAGTATCTGATAAATGAGTTTATTCAGGAACCATACGTGGTTTGACCCGTATGAACCTGCGGCCGAGGACAATCCCGTCATTCGGCACACAAAAGGGGATTGAGTATGAAGAAAACTCTTATGTGCGCGACAGCCGCGGCCGCATTTGCGTCTGCCGGCTTTGTCGCACATGCTGAGGACGGGTGGTACGCCCGCGCCGACGCAACTTACGGATTTTCGGGCCAATTCGACCATGATCCTGCCGACCGCGATGTCGTCGGTACGATGGGCGGTACGTCCGACGCTGATGAAACCATCGGTTTCGATCTCGGTCTTGGTTACGGCTTCGACAACGGCTTCCGCCTTGAAGGTGTCGGCGGCTATGGCGATGACGACCTGAGCGTTCCGGCTGCTTCCTACAATGGCGCTCCATCCGGTGCGGTTCCAGCCACAGCTGGTAACCTGCAGACCATGGAACTCATGCTGAACGGCATTTACGACTTCAACCGCGAAGGCGAGATCCAGCCCTATGTCGGCTTGGGTCTTGGTGTCCTGCGCGCGAATGCCAAAGCGAATAACCTTGTTTTCACCAACGGTACCGACGTTTCCGCTGCTAACGGTTTCTCCGACAGCGACACGGGCTTTGCTTACCAGGGTCTGCTTGGCCTCGGTTACAAAGTATCTGATCAGCTGACGCTGGATCTGGGCTATCGCTACAAAGTTGCTGAAGGTCTTGACTTCGGTGGCGTTCATGGCGGCCCGAACTATGATGCCGATTACGAGGCTCACCTGGCAACTGTAGGCATGCGTTTCGCATTTGGTGCACCGCCACCGCCACCACCNCCNCCGCCNCCNCCACCNCCACCNCCTCCNCCACCACCACCTCCACCACCGCCTCCGCCACCGCCGCCACCACCGACGACGACGACGGATGCCCCTGAAGTTGTGTGCTCCAGCCTCAACCAGGAATTCGTGGTGTATTTCGAGTGGGATCGTGCGGATCTGACGAGCCAGGCGGCTGCCGTTATCGACCAAGCGGTCGCTAACATTAATGGCGAAGCCGGTTGTGCACCGAACACTGTTTCGATCGCAGGCCACACGGATACGTCCGGTGCAAGCGCATACAACCAGCGCCTGTCCCAGCGCCGTGCTGACATCGTGGCAAGTGCGCTCGCTTCCCGTGGTATCGATTCGTCGATCATCACCGAAGAAGCCAAGGGCGAAACGGATCTTGCAAAAGCGACCCGCGATGGTGTTCGTGAGCCTCTGAACCGTCGTTCGGAAGTTGTGATCACTGTTCAGTAGTCACTGACGCACTTTCATCAAACGGCCCGGCAGTTATCTGCCGGGCCGTTTTTGTATGGGGCCGTGTTGATCCCACTTGCCGGGCCTAGTTTCCTGTGAAACCAAGAGACCATGGATACATTGCAATCACTCAGCCGCGAAGATGAAGCCGCGCGTGAGCGTCTCAATAGCGCGAGCGAAGACATGGTGCAGCGCACCTGTAGTTGGTCTGACATCAATACGGGTAGCTGGAACACAGCAGGTCTTAAAAGCTTCGCGCCTGTTCTGGCCGGAGCATTTTCAGAACTGCAGGCCCATATTGATGTCATCGAAACTGAGGGTTTCGAAGCCGTGGCCGATAGCGGCAAGACGGAAGTTCAAATGACAGGACCTGTCATTGAAGTCACCGCGCGGCCAGAAGCTGACGTACAGGTCATTATGTCCGGGCACTATGACACGGTGTTTCCGGAAGGCACTTTCGAGGGGGTGGCCGACTTGGGGGACGGGCGTCTCAATGGTCCCGGCATGGCGGACATGAAGGGTGGCCTGTGCGTGATGTTGGAAGCGCTGAAAGCGTTTGAAGCCGGATCTTTGCGAGACCGACTAGGATACAAGATCGTTCTGACACCGGATGAAGAAATTGGAAATTTTGCGAGTGCTGAATATTTGACCCGGGCCGCCAAGTCCGGTGCGATGATCGGTATGACGTATGAACCCGCCATGGAGACCGGCGCCATGTCGGGTGGCCGCAAGGGGTCGGCTGTTTTTGACATCGTGCTGCACGGTAAAGCGGCGCATGCTGGCCGCGCGAAAGAAGAGGGGCGCAGCGCGATAGAGGCAGCAGCCGAATTGGTGCTCGGGCTGGAGGCGATGAATGGCACACGCGACGGTGTTACCCTGAATGTCGGCTCAATTGACGGTGGGTCCGCCGTCAATATCGTGCCAGATCTCGCAGTTGTTCGGTTTGGCGCGCGCGCGCCGGATGCAGAGAGTGCTGAGTGGACGACGTCTGAAGTTCGCAGGCTGTTTGAACGTGCGATCGCGCGCGATGGCATCAGCGGTCATCTTCACGGGGGCTTTTACCGTCCTCCAAAACCCAGAAATGCCGCGCAGCAGGCTCTGTTCGATGCGGTACATGCGACTGGGCAGGCAATCGGCCTCGAACTGGAATTTGTCGATACGGGGGGCGTGTGCGAGGGCAACAATATCTTTGCTGCTGGCGTCCCAAATGTCGATACTCTCGGAGTTCGCGGTGGTCGCATTCATTCCAATGAAGAATATGTGGTAACGGATAGTTTTGCTGAGCGGGCGACGCTGTCAGCGCTTTTGTTGAATCGACTCGCAGATGGCCGTCTGGATGCACGCCGGATCAAATCACTCATGGGTCAGTAAAATGTCTACACCCTATGTCATGCGCCCGTCGAAGCTGGAGGATCTGCCAGCTCTGATGGAACTTGCTGAACTGTCAGGCCCAGGGTTTACCAGCCTACCAGTCGACGAGAGTATTCTGGAAAAGAGACTCTCAAAGTCCGAGAAGGCGTTTGCAGGGCGTCTGGACCGGATCGAGTATGGAAAGTACCTCCTGATGATGGAGGATGCCGACACGGGCGAGGTGGTCGGATGTTCAGCGGTAAAAGCTGGGACAGGAATTGACCAGCCTTTCTTCAACTATCGGATCATCACACTGTCTCAAGCCAGCCAAGCTGCTGGCAATATGCGGTTCGACATGGATGCACTGGTGCTGACAAATGAATATGTTGGGTATACGGAAGTTGGTACGCTATTTCTGAAAGCAAATCATCGCGGGGGTGGGGCAGGTCGTCTTGCTGCGCAATCACGCTATTTGTTGATGGCAACCGACCCCGCGCGTTTCGGGACCAATGTGCTCGCGGAACTCCGCGGCGTGATTGATCAGAATGGTGTTTCGCCTTTCTGGGAGTGCCTTGGTCGTCATTTCTTTCGTATGGACTTTGACGAGGCTGACCGCTTGTCTGCGACCACGGACAATCAGTTCATCTGTGACTTGATGCCGAAATACCCAATTTACGTGGACCTGTTGCCGCCAGAGGCACGTGAGGTAATTGGGCGGTGCCATTCTGAAGGCGTAGGTGCGTACAAGCTCTTGCAGTGGGAAGGCTTCGAATTCGACCGTACCGTAGACATATTTGATGGTGGACCATTGGTCGCCACGCAGAAGCGACACTTGCGGACGATACGTGAGAGCCAGGAGGTGCGTCTGGAGGTGTCAATTGATGCAGGGGCACCGGAATTCAAGCAAGGACTGGTTTCGACCGACGAGTTGCCCGACTTTCGCGTGTGCCAGGCTGCCATTGCAATGTGCGACGATCAGACTGCGGTCACGACTGCAGACACTTTTGAAAAGCTTCAGATCAAGCCTGGAGCAAGAACCCGAATCTGGGTGAGGAGTTAGTGATGAACGACGCCGTCTGGATTGACGGGAGCTGGAGGCGTGGAAGCGGAGACGTATTCCAGAATTACTGTCCAGCAACTGGTGGTGTGGCTTGGGAAGGTGCTTCCGCGACGGCCGATGACGTACATGATGCCATAGAAAGCGCACGCCGTGCATTTCACGGATGGTCTAGAATGCCGCAAAGCGAGCGCACAGCAATCCTTGAGGCTTATGCGGACGAGATTGGCAAGCGCACCGATGCGATTGCCGAGGCCATCAGCAAGGATATGGGTAAGGCCCTCTGGGAGTCGCGCGGTGAAGCTGCGACTATGAAGGCCAAGGTGGCTGTTTCGATTGCAGCTCAGGTGGAGCGCGCAGGCGGGAAAGTCCAGGAAGCTGCATTTGGTTCCATGCACCTGACTCACCGTGCGCACGGGGTAATGGCAGTATACGGTCCATTCAATTTTCCCGGGCATTTGCCGAATGGACATATTGTGCCCGCGCTTTTGGCCGGCAACACTTGCGTGTTCAAACCTTCCGAACTTGCGCCCAGCGTCGCAGCCATCATGGCGGATGCATTTGCTGCGGCAGGACTGCCCGCTGGCGTGCTAAACATAGTTCAGGGTGGTCGTGAGACGGGCGGAGCGTTGTTGAACGCTGATATCAACGGATTGTTATTTACGGGTTCTGCCAATACGGGCGTGTTCTTTCACAAACATTTTGCGGGTCGCCCTGAAGTCATTCTTGCGCTTGAGATGGGTGGGAATAATCCCTTGATCATATGGGACCCCGCAGACGTGGACGCCGCCGCTGACATCGCGGCTCAGTCTGCGTTTCTTACGACTGGACAGCGGTGTTCCTGTGCGCGCCGGGTGATCTTGCCGGAAGGGGCGTTCGGGGACGCTGTGATTGAGGCCATTGTAGCCCGTGCCAAGGAGTTAAAAATCGGAGCGTGGGATGAAGACGATATCTTCATGGGGCCACTCGTTTCCGAGCAAGCCGCCACAAATGCAGTCGAATTCCAGATGATGCTGTCCAAGAAAGGTGGGAAAAGCCTGCGCCGCCTGAAACGGATGGATCGGGGCGGCGGTTTTGTGACTGCAGGTGTGATTGACGTCACGAATGCCACGGACATCCCGGATGAAGAATTGTTTGGTCCATTGATGCAGATTATTCGTGTACCCGACTTCAATAGTGCTCTGGAACGTGCAAATGCAACACGCTACGGCCTGTCAGGCGGATTAATCAGCGACGATGATGCGCTGTGGATCCAGGCGCATTCGGAAATGCGGGCAGGTTTACTCAATCGGAATCGCCCGACTGCCGGTGCCAGCGGCGCGATGCCTTTTGGTGGGCCCGGTCTCTCAGGAAATTTCCGTCCGGGTGCCTACTATGCTGCAGATTACAGTGCCTGGCCACAAGCCAGCCAGGTATCTCAGACTGCCACGCGGATGACCGCGCAAGGTTTCCCAAAGTAGAACAGAACGAAGGATTGTGAGCGTGGCGCACGAAGTAAACTTCGACGGACTGATCGGACCCAGTCATAATTACGGAGGTCTGTCTGACGGAAATCTTGCGAGCGCGGCGAATGCGGGTGATATAGCCAATCCGCGAGAGGCCGCCTTGCAGGGTCTGGAAAAGATGCGGATGCTGATCGCACACGGTCTTGTTCAGGGTGTGCTTCCGCCTCTGCCACGACCGAACTTTGATCTTCTCGTCTCGGCGGGCTTCGGAGGAACGGATGCTCAGATCATTGAAGCGGCTTCGAGAACGGCGCCCGGACTGCTGAAGGCAGCGTATTCAGCCTCGAGCATGTGGACCGCCAATGCCGCAACTGTCTCGCCTTCGGCAGATACGAGAGACGGCCGATTGCATCTGACGACGGCGAACTTGTCGACCATGCTGCACCGCGCGCAGGAACATCCGGACACGACCGCGAGTCTGATCTCGATCTTTTCAAATGATGAGAAGTTTGCGGTCCATGGTGCGCTTCCCATGCATCCAGATTTTTCGGATGAAGGCGCAGCCAATCATGTCCGCCTATGTTCGTCTCATGGGGAAGAGGGGGTAGAACTATTCGTCTATGGCCGCGAAGCAGGTGAAAGTACGATCGGGTTCCCATCGCGTCAGTCAAAGTTGGCGAGTGAATCGGTCGCCCGTGGGCACGGGCTCAAATCCAAGCGTTGTGTCTTCATTCGGCAGTCCCGTGCGGCAATCGACGCCGGAGCGTTCCACAATGATGTCGTATCGGTCGGTGCGTTGGATACACTGTTCTTCCATGAACTTGCATTCGAGGACAGAAATGGCGCGCTGGATGCTATTCGACGCGCGTCTTCCGGCCTGTTTGACTTCAAGCCCGTGATGGTTCCACTTGCAGAAGTACCCATTGAGGACGCCATTCGCGCCTATCTATTCAATTCTCAGCTCTTGAAGATGCCCGAAGAAGATCGCCTCGTGCTGGTCGCGCCTACAGAAACGGAAAATACTGAATCGACGCGCGCCTATTGCGAACGCCTTGTCGAAAGCAATGGACCAATCGGGAAGGTTATCTACGCCGACGTCCGACAATCCATGCGGAATGGCGGCGGTCCAGCCTGTCTCAGACTTCGGGTTGTCATGACCGATGGTGAGATCGATGCCTGTCACCAGGGCGTGTTGATGGATGAGGAAACCATCGACGAGTTGCAGGAGGTTGTCCGACGAACTTATCGGGACCGTTTGGCCCCTGCGGATCTGGCCGATCCCTTGTTCGCAAATGAGTGTCGAGAAGCCCGGGAGGCCTTGTTGGGTGTGCTTGATCTGGAAGGGCTCTGCTAGTGATCCGAGTTTATGAGTATTGGCGGTCTTCGGCGTCCTATCGGCTGCGAATTGCGCTGAATCTGAAGGGCGCCTCATACGAGACCATTCAGGTGAACATCGCTCCGGGTGCAGATGAGCAGCTTGGTGACGCTTATCGTGGAGTGAATCCGCAAATGCGCGTGCCGGCCATTGAGGTCAATGGGCAAATCATCGGCCAGTCCATGGCAATACTGGAGTGGATCGAAGAAGCATTGCCGGGACCATCCCTTCTGCCGACAGATCCGATCGAGCGTCTCGAGGCCCGCGCATTTGCCGACACGATTGCCTGCGACATCCACCCATTGAACAACTTGTCGGTGTTAAAAGAGTTGAGGGTCAATTATGGCGCTGATGATGCGGGTGTACGCGCATGGTATCATGACTGGATCCGGCGGGGCTTCGATGCCCTGGAATTGCAGGTCGCAAAGTGGGCGCCGAAAGCCTTTCTCTTTGGCGAAACGCCCGGGCTCGCGGAAATCACGCTCATTCCGCAGATTTACAATGCCCAGCGATACGACATGAATTTGTCAGCATATCCGGCCTTGATGGCAATGGCGGAGAAGTGCCTGGCATTGCCAGCCTTCAAGAAGGCTGTTCCTGTAAAGCCTGAAGCCTAGTTCTCTTCACCATCGCGTTCATCATCGGTCTCACCGGGACGGCGAATGTCGACGATCTCGACCTCCTCGAAGTCACCGAGAGGCTCTGCCATCTTGCCGACATTCTCGTCGAGCCAGGTTGGAAATGTCGCAATGAGGTCGCCTCCGGGTGTATCTTCGCTAGTCAGAATCCATAGACCTTTTTCCTTGTGCGCCGGCACGACAATTTGGCAACTCGCCGCATCGTTCAGGCGATCGCTGCAATAGGGAAGCGGTTCATCGACAGATGCAGGTTCGCCTGAAACAGCCAACGGGGGAATTCCATCCTTGGTGTCTGAAATGGACAGAAAGCCGCCGAAGCGTTCCCGCAGGGACGAGTCTTGTTCCAGGCGGGCAAGGATAGATTCCGGCAATGGGCGGTCATGAGCAATGACCAA